>Ga0315913_1006486_pt1 | contig 14147 bp, 10 predicted proteins | sample MpolsnodulesMG_FD_207736 | JGI IMG/M metagenome (GOLD analysis project Ga0315913, IMG submission 207736) | Medicago polymorpha root nodule microbial communities from Los Angeles, California, United States - small nodules | ecosystem: Host-associated > Plants > Roots > Nodule | place: USA... | reverse complement strand
TGTATTGGTATTTTAATAATTATTTTTTATTAAAAATAAAAAATGTATATCTTGTTCATCTTCTTCACCAATGTTGATATTCGGTCAGGAGATGCAAATGATAATTGTTCATTGAGGAATAGAAGAGGATGGAACAAGAAAAGATGAACTTGGGTCAGGAGAACAAAATCATTTGCAGCTTATTCAATATCACTAAAAACGTAATAGATGTATCTGCAAACAAACTTACTACATCCTAGTTAATAATAAACAACGACAAAATGCATGTAAATAATATGATAAAATTAAAGTGACTGAATTACTCATGTCTCCGGATCTACAACACTGACGCTCATGTCATTGATTGAATATTTGATCTTTCAATATGAATCAAATGAACACACCAACAAGATGGAAAATCAAACAACGGCGCACAACACAACGAACAACACAACGACGCACTCAAACGGTGTTGATCAAACTTCACTAACCTTCCAACCAAATCCGAATTACTAGAGAGAATAATGTGACTGTTAGAGAGACAAAGAGTATTGAAACAGAAGTGTTGCTAGCACTACTTTTATTATTTTGGTTGCAAAACAAAGACAAAAAGAAAAATATAAAGAAAACTAGGAAAGACTACTCTATAGCATAAAATGTTCCATTTGCACCCATTTCATGAGATGTAAGAGATCTTCTGGAGGGGAGGCATGGTAAGACATATTTGTATTCAATGATGCTCTAAACTTGACCATAAAGTTCACATAATGATTTTCCTCTATTAGAGTATGACAAACAATGGCATTACTTTGCTCAATCGAGTCATTCACGTCTTGAATTAAAACTACATAGACATGAAGCCGCGTGGTTGGCCCCTTGATGAGGTCGATACTGAGTAAAGAGTCAGAGTAGCAAACCAGCTTTTCAATGTCTAAGCCTTTGAACAATACGAGACCCTAGTTAATAACATATAACTTAGCCTGCATAATGTTTGATACTTAGATGATCAATACATGTAACCTTAAAAACCTGATAAATAAAAGTTTGCACTATTTCTTATGACTCCTCCATAACTAGCTCTAACAGAAGAGTCAAGAGTCAAGACAACTACCATCAACATTAATGTTAGCACTTGGCACAAAGAATAGTTACCATTGTTCCAACTAATGAATCTATCAACTTGTACAACATTAGAAATATCAATGAAGCAAACTTTAACATTATCTAACGTACTGTGAATGTTGTAGAAGAGAGGATTAAGAGACCAATTCTCATTGTTGAAACACATTTGATTTCGATGACGTCATGCCCACCAAACACATGCGGCACCATTTGAATTATTCACACTTTTTTTTCCCACCAAACTTGTGTGGGATAGTTTTTTCTTTTCTTTTTAAAATTTGTGTAGGATAGGTTGATTTGCAGTGAATCTTATCTTATCTTATTATAATCATACCGCAATAGCTCGAGCGGCTTAGGAAAAAACTTTGCCACTTCAATCACTAGGTTACGCAAAGCTATCAAGACCAGCATAAAATGAAGTTTTGCAATGCTCACGAACAAAAGAAACTTTGCCCAATTGCCCCTATTAACAGAAAATAACGACCGACCAAATAGTATTATAATAATTCGTAACGTAACAGTCATAATCATTTGTCTACGTTATTATACATATATAATCTTTGAAGGGGACAAACTTCCTAAAGGAAAATCTACGTCCACTTTCTATAGAAAGAGACATGATACCTTCCAAGGGAAGTTTGCAAACAACGTAAAGTTTGCAAACATGTGACCATAATTATCTTCGGTGTATGAAAATTATACTCTCAATTTAGTTATGTAATTTTTTTTCAAGCGTTCAAACTTCGATTCATACATAATATTGTCCTTGTAGTTATCAACTAAGTTGTGCTTGCGGCCTACATAACCAATTTAATTATAATAGTTTTCTAAAACTGTAACACTTTCATTTATTTATTTACAATTTTCCCCAGCTTCCAGAAAAATAAAAGTAAATTCAGTCTGTGAGTGACACTTTAATATATGCCTTAAAGTCATACTAAATATGAGATAACTAGATTTTTTTTTTGAAGGAATGAGATAACTAGAATAATATTCATTAATGTATGTTACATAAAGTTTAGTATTGTAAATAAGTAACTTTTTTTTTTATAAAATTAATTAAACTTGCATGACACTTTTTCTTTTCTCAACCAACTTTGATTAGACAAAAAAAGGGAAGACTTGTTTTGGTTGCACACAAAAAACACAAAGCTCAGTTCCAAATAAAAAAAAAAACTCTTCAACAATCCGGCCACAACACATTAATTAATTTTGTCATGAATTACGCCTACTCTTGGATTTACACAATGACACACAATTCACTTAGGTATTTGCTTCTATTTTGCTATCATTAGTTGCACTGTGTTTTGAGATTTTAGTTTGATTTGGAATTTAAAGTTGTAATTAGTGGTACAATTGGTTTTGAAATTTGATGGTACCATAATATATTAGATGTTGAAGTTGTAATTGTTGGTGCAACTGTGTTTTGGATTTGATGGTACCAAAACTAGACGGCCTGCTTGCAGAGGTTGAACATTTTATGGAGTGAGAAATTGTTGTGTTTGTGGTCGGATTGATGGAGTTTTATTTGTCCAAGGAAAACGTGAGATATGGAGAGCGAAATTTCTATTTTGATGGTGTTGAAGGATACTGCCCCAATTTATATTTGTAAGAGACTAAAAAAGGATTTCTTTTTTCTCATGAACTATAGGAGTTGCATGTTCTTTTTTATGGATGAAAATAGATCTTCACTATTGAAGGAGCAAAATTAGTCTTCACTCTCAAAGGAAAACAATAGGGTGAAAAAGGTGATTTAAGGTTGTCTTAGTAAAACAATATGGAGAAAGAAAAACTTATTCAATTCAACCCTATCATTATTCAATATTTTTTAATCCATAAAAAAAATTCAACATTATTTATAGATCTTGAAGATCCCTTGCATGATATGATGCCCAATTAATAAATATCAACTATACTAATATTAATATTAGTCATTATAAAACATGAACTACTAAAATATAAAAATATATCATTATTTCAGTACAGCAAAAAGTTTCACATTGCTTGAAAATTGAGACTAAAGATATTTTATAAACATTCTTATAAACATTCACACTCTTCAACCAAGTGAATCTCATTTTAATCAAGGACAAAATCATGATAACTTATACAAAAGATCTAAAACAGATTATACATAAAAAAAAATATAAAAAAAAAAGAAGTAGTGTAGCATGCTTAAGGTCGAAACATTGGTGCTAGATTGGACCTAAAATCTCATATTTTCTTTATATAGTATAGATTAATTAAAGTTTAAAAGTTCAAATCCTAGATTGAGTGTCATGACAACGTCAAGATATTTCCGTTCGTCCTTCACAATTTATAGTAGTTTATAAGGTCTAATTCAAGATCATATGGTTAAACTTTTATTTTGAGATATGATATATTTCTAATTTTTGTCGGTTAATTATAAGGAGATTAAAGTGTCCCTACTGCCCATCACACCCTCAACAAGACTAGTTCACCTCCCTTCTCCTCCGTGTGTGACCGACAAATAGTGTATAATTCCAATCGTGTGAATTTGTCCACATATATTACTTCAACTTGTATTTGAATTAAAAACCACAAAATCCGTAATAGACATAGATTTCTCTTGTCGCATTGTATGATTGTATCTGTATTATTAGCTTCCATTTTTTGGGTATATAAATATTTCTAAATATTGTGTGCCGGTGCTTAGTAGCTGGAGCTCTCTGGTGACTTATTTTTGTTGTTGGCAAATTGGGAAACCATTCCTTAAGTTCTAGTACCTTTGGCATCCCACCCATAAATTGTTAGATTTGTGGGACATTGGTCAATGTTCATGATAATGTACGTATGAAAGTGATTCTACAAGATCTAAGCGATTTATTCCTTAGTTTTTACAAACAAAAAATGGATCTTAGTTAATCTTTCACAAATTCACACAAAACTTATTGCTTATTTTGGCGGCTACACCATTTGATTTGAAAAGTTGCGTAATCTTAAATATAGCCAAACATGGTAAGCACGTATGCATGTAATAGATTGAACGTACGAATTAATATCAAGTAAATCACTAAATTAATCTATGAATTCGTAGAACATTTTAAATAGATCAATAAGATTATGCATATTTAAAAAATATTGATGACTTTATAAACCTGTTAAATTGGTCTCTATATTTTAACAATTTATTATGAATTTGATCTCTATATTTAACCATTTACTATCAATTCGGAAAATGATTTGATGGGCTCTTTGGATATCTTCATAGAAGGTGGATAGAGTTCGCTCACTCACTTTGATGGTAGGTTTAGACCGTTATCAATAAAATTCTAATTATTCAAAAAAAAAAAAAAAGACTTTCAGAAGGACTAATATTAGTAAAATTTGACATGGTAAGACATATTTTTGAAATATTCATAATTTCATAGATCTATTCGAGAACATCCTACAGATTTATGGGTAAATTTGTTGGTTTACTCGGTTAACATTGTTGAATTGAGATATAAAAAGTTTAATTATCATTTTATGAGTGTTAATGAATTCTAGATAGGTTAGCCTTGTTATCCATAGTTGGTCTTAAGACCGGATAAAATGAGAGGATTGTGTTGGACAATCGACAATCAATGTATTAAACTTTGTCAAATCTTTATGACATGCATCAAATATGTAATAGTGTGAATGTTAGGTCACTTTTCGAAAGTAACTCGTTACATAGCTCGAGTACAATATCAAATAAACAAGGGCCGCTGCACCCCACATCTTTTTGAACATGTGTGAGTAACGAAGTTAATTCACGAGATCATGATCTTTTTTAACAAAGAATATAGACACTCCTATAGGAAAATCTATGGAAATAGTGGGCATTATGACTAGGTGGAGAATTAATTTTATGTGCCTACAAGAAACTAAATAGTTGGGTGAAAAGGCGAACAAATCATACAATTCAAAATTTAAGATTTGATGCACTAGCAAAGTTATATCGTGAAAAAGGGCTAGGCATTATTACGTGCAATATGTAGAAGAAGGATATTTGGATGTAAAAAGGACGTGAAATTGTATCATAGCTCTAAAATTTACGGTGGAACAAGACACATTTAATGTTACTTGTACTTTCAAACCTCACATAGGGTTAGAATAACAACTTAAAGTAAAGTTTTGGTTGAATTTAGAAGGATTAATTCATAATATACAACTAGGAGAAAATATTTTTCTATGAGATGATATAAATGAGTATGTACGTCGGGAGTGTATCAAGACGTTTTGAGGGCTTGCATGATGGGTATAGCCTAAGCAAGGTAGATGTAGAGGATAAATTCTTCCTAGACTTTTTAGTGGCTTTTGATCTTACTATAGCTAGTATGTTATTTAGGAAAATATATGGCCATTTTATGACACAAAATAGTGGGATGACATGTCCTCAAATATATTTTATTTCTTATTCAGAATTCATAAAAAAAAAATTGTTTGAATTGTAAAGTCATACCTGGAGAAGACTTGATTATCTAATATAAATATTGGATATGGATGTAATGGTTAAGAGGAGAGCAAAGAGAATAAGCTGCAATATGGCTCAAAAGACCAAGTGGTGGAATTTGATGGGTGAAAAACAAAGGAATTTCTAACACGAAATCTTAGAGAACGTTTCAGAAAGCAAGGGAGGTAAAACGATACGTGGGATAAGATGACACATGAGATTAGAAAAGGAGCATAAGAGATAAGAGATGTTGGGAGAAATAAGAAGTTTTGGACCTATGGGAAAAAAAATTAGTGGATGAAGAAAAATATTAAGAGTAAAGGTATAATCAAAATGAAATATTTTAAAGATTAACCTAGGTGTAAAAATTCCAAAATTTGGGAAAATAATACGAGAGCTAAGAAAGAGACGAAGAAGACCATGAACATAGAGTTGTAAAAATGGGCTACCTAGCTCGTTTATACATACCATACCGGACTTCATCGAATTAGGCCAAAAAGTTCTATTAAAATACGAGTTTTGAAAAAACTTCTCGAGTCCGACCGTGTATAGGTTGCAGGCTAAACGAGTCAGCCCTTTAAAAACATTACTTAAAATAGTCTTAAAAAAATTATTATAAATATTATTTTTAATAGGTTTAAACATTGTTTGAACCCAAAAAAATTATAATCTTTTGTCGTTCAAACGTTACAAAGCAAAACGGAAAGGAAACAATTTTAAATAGATTACAAATGTTTTTTTTTTCTAAGGAACATCCATTGAAATTATAAGCATCAAGTGAATATAAATTATTTTACTACTTTAATTTGTGTGTTGATTCATTGAATTTTTCACTTTTATTTTTTTAATTTTATAAGTAACATCCTTCCTTAAAAAAAAGTAACATCGTAAAGATTTATTTAAAATATATGTAATTCAGGATTATTATTTTTCGTCATGCGGGTTAAACGGGCTACCCGTGCCCCATGCGGGCTAGCCCGAAATAGGTAGACAATTTACCAACTTGGCGGGCCGGTTCCTACTAACTAACCCGTTTTAACGGCTCTAGGTGAGTGAAGCAAGAACTCAAGTTTTAGTTCACGAACAAAGATAGATTGGATAGATGGAAGAAGTACTTATACAACTCATTTAATGAAGGATATGTGATCTTATAGGACTTTAATAGGCTAGACATTATAGATCAAAGGATCAAATTTATAACCACTATCCATGGATTCAAAAACACAAAATAAAAAAAGTGTCGTTGGATATGAGATGTTATGAGAAATAAAAAAGATTTCAATTTGGTTATTGTTTGTCTCACCGGTCTTGATAGCACCCCAAAGGATTAATAACATTTAGCAATGGAGGTTCATTTCAGAAATATTATACTATTAAGGGAAATGTTAACCGGTGCTTCCGGATCACTGGTTAATGCTAAAAAAAGAAATAATATAGTAATTATTGCATTGAAAACTTTATAATTAATACTAAAAAAGTCAAAAATGTTTCCTTTTATGGTAATAGTAGGGTTAGCATGACCCTACTATTAAACCCGATCAATAAACTAAATGACTAAAAAATGTTGGAGCAGTATTTTCCAGCATCTTATTATGGCTACAACAATTAACAATGGATATATTTCGATTAATTGATAGTCCATGCTCCTAATTTTAATGACTTTGATTGCAATCAATTTGTAATCTATACATGGATCATTTTCTTCCTTTTCTTTCTTGATAAATCATAACATTAAGGTTATATGAATAATTTATTCTAAGAATCAAGCAACCATGCGTATATGTGACCCCCACTACACATCAAGTTTGGGGCCACTAAAGGACTGTTGTTGACCCACTTCATTGATGAAGTTTTCATAGCTTCAAACGCACCATTACTCACTCAAGATTTTGAGAATTGACAATATCAGAATCTGGCCCACTACTCTTTTGGTGAACTAAGGGTATCCCACAAGAAAATAACAAAGGAATTAAGGATAAATATGTATAGACTTGTCTAAATGTATTGTTTCTTAACATGTGTTAATGATTTAGCATGTATAAATCTATTTTATTCATCAAAATATTTCAATAAAATATTTTTATATTTGATTCACTCATTTTCCTTAAAACTAAACTCTTTTCTATGTAGTAAGTTAATAAATCAATTGTTTTCGTGAGTTTAACTCAGTTGATAAAGACATTGCATAATATATGTAAGGTTTGAAGTTTAAACTCTGACAAAAAAAAAAGTTAATACATCAACTTGATTAAGACAAATTTACAATTCCTACATAGATAGATAAAATTTATCTCTAAATCTAACAGTTTCTGCACCAGTGCAGCGGTGGTATGAAATTGGTATCTGAACTTACACACGTATACTCTTTGCCTATTTGGAAAAATACATATTGTGCACTGTGCAAATAGCAAAATATTAGATGAAAGGGCCATGCAATCCAATCTCAATACCACAATTTTGAGCCACATTTAAGACACCCCAACTACCCTCTTCTGCATGCCGTTATCTTGTCTAAATTCTCCCTCCAAGCTTAAAGGCTTTTTGTCATTAATTAAATAGTAACAAGAAAAGTAGTTGCATTGGGAAAAACAGAATGACATAATTCAACTGACCCTTTAAATTAAGTCTAATTAAATGTAATCCAACAATTAAAGACCTCCCCTTTTGTCTCTAATGATCTATAGTACAGTTGATTATAGTTGCATAATCAGTCCTATTTAAAGTTTATGTAACATCCACACTTTGAATTAAAAGTGTGCCTGTTGTACGACACTAACACATCACCGATAAATATAAGCGATAGTTGAAAAATCAAAGTTTATAGTTAAAAATTTAGTCATATAGGTCAACTTTTCAACTACTTTTTTTACTTATATTTCATTTCTGATGGAGTATATATCTGGTTATAATATATGATTGCATTCAATTATGTTTATTTTCTTAAATTATAATTGTAAATATTATCATTATGGCGTCTGATGTACGTGTCTGTGTCTGTATCTGTATCAGTGTTTCATAGTTGTCGACCGTAGAGGGACCCATTAATTTTCTATATTTATACTACTATCAATATGTACTGCCATACTCTTCATCCATATGCACCTTTCACTGAGTAGTCCATCACTCTCACACACACCCTGCATTTATACACACAAGCATCATTTTGTTTTCTGCTTAAAATTTAAGTTACCTACCTTTCTTCATGGCTTTTCCTTTCATATTTCTCTTTGCTAGTTTATTCTTTATAGCTCCTTCAAGCAATGCCTATTGGCCACCTTCCCCTGGTTACTGGCCAAGTTCCAAAGTCAGGTCTATGAGCTTTTACAATGGTTTTAGAAACCTTTGGGGACCTCAGCACCAAAGCGCGGATCAACATGGGACAACTATTTGGCTTGATAGAACCTCAGGTATGAATCTGATTAGTTACGATTCACGTTAGTGTAGATACTCTATCTACTGGAAAAATTACGGTGGTGCCATGATTTTGCTGAAACTTTAAAGTGTAGTTTTTTTCAAAATTACAATGGCACGATTTGATTTCGTCAAACTTGCCGCAAATTCAAACATGCACAAAATATATCATTGACATATGTAACACTACATTTTTCTTTCTGATTAATAGGAAGTGGATTCAAGTCGAATCGTCCATTTCGATCAGGATACTTTGGCGCGTCGATTAAGCTTCATCCTGGCTACACTGCAGGAGTTATAACAGCTTTTTATGTAAGATTAAGATATGATCATGATTAAAAAAAATGAAGTTGATTAATGGAAGATTAAACATTGTTTTAAAAATTTGAGTGTGTAATAAATTTTACTAATGAGTTGATCAATTGCAGCTTTCTAACAATGAAGCACATCCAGGATTTCATGATGAAGTAGACATTGAATTTCTAGGGACAACATTTGGAAAGCCTTATACTTTGCAGACAAATGTTTATATAAGAGGGAGTGGTGATGGAAAAATTATAGGCAGAGAAATGAAATTTCATCTGTGGTTTGACCCTACCAAAAAATTTCATCACTATGCTATACTTTGGAATCCTAAGGAAATAATGTGAGTCACTGTTAATTTTCACTCTATATTAATACTCTTTCTATCTTACTTCCTCCGATCTCAATTATAAGAGATAGTTCACTTAATAAATGACATTGTGTCTAGTTTTTAATATTAATTAGATACATTATTTATTAAATAAATCTAAAAAGTAAATTTTCTTTTATAATAAAAACCGAAGTAGTAATAATTGTCACGTTTAAGATATTATTTTTCACTTTTGTATTAATAATAATTGAAATAACCACAAGTTTATAAGGATAGTTTATTAAAATTACCATTTTATTTCATTTATTTATCATCGGTTAGACTTTATTTTTGTGCTAGTTCAAAAAAGTAGAGCATATAGGGTAGCCAATATTTCTTTTTCTGCTGAAACATAATAGGGTAGATGATAACAAAAAACACCAATAATGTAACTTGGGTCTTTGTCTGTGTCATATTAATTTGTTTGATTCTTAAAGAATATAGGTAATACTACAGTGTATACACGAATGATGGACATTTTTTAGGATGAAAGGGAAGTAAATCAATAATATCATTTTCTTTGAAAATAATATATCATTTTCTTTTATATTAAAGAATGTGAGAATAAAAGTATTATCTTTTTTATTATTCATTGATTTATTATTTAAAATTAATAAACGATAGAGACCTGTCTTACAAAAAAATTTAATCACAACAATTCTTTTTTTTCTATTGCAATCTAATGGCACTAATAACAATTTGATAATTCAGAATTTGAACTGTATCCTTTTAAAATACAATATCAAACTCTTATAAAAGTAACATTAATCTAGTGATCTACATGTGTTTTTTTATGGCCAACCACATACCTTATTATTTTTTTTTGAAGAAGACCACATACCTTATTATAAAAGTTTCACCATATACCATTATACAATTGCAGCCATATGAAAGTGATTTTTTCTTTGATACCGTGAAGTGACTTTTATTAACTTGTTTTTGTATATATATTCTTTAACTTACATTATAATTAAACAATGCAATAGATTCTTAGTGGATGATATGCCCATAAGGAGGTACCCTAGAAAGAGTGATGCAACATTTCCACTAAGACCGATGTGGGTTTATGGTTCAATTTGGGATGCTTCATCATGGGCAACAGAAGATGGAAAATACAAAGCTGATTACAAGTACCAACCTTTTGTTGCAAAGTACACAAACTTCAAGGCTAGTGGTTGCACAGCCTATGCATCACGTTGGTGCCGTCCGGCCACGGCCTCGCCGTATCGGTCCGGTGGGTTGACAAGACAACAACATTGGTCTATGAGTTGGGTTCAAAGACACCACATGGTTTATAACTATTGCCAAGATCCTAAAAGGGACCATAGACTAACACCTGAATGTTGGGGTTAAATCTTTTTATTGTAAAGTGAATAAATTTGGGGATGATTTGGTCTCCAAATAATTTGCTAGTATTATTTGTTGTGTTGTTATTTTTTTTAATTTTTCATGGGGTTTGTTGCATAAAAGCAACATTGACACAACAAATTAAGTTAGGAAAATTGTGTGCATGATTTTTGGTTTATGTAATGTTTCTCTTTTGGCATAATGTCCAATGAAAAGCAAAAAGGGTAATCAAAATAAGTGTATTGGAATTGGTTTGAGACATTAAGGTAAATAGTGTTCTAAGAACACTCTTCATTTTATAATGTATTTTTAGAGTCAATTTATAATGTTACCATGTTACTATTGTCATGTTCATGATGAATCTTGCAGTGGTCATGTCAGCAAGCACATGATGGGAAAGCTCTTGGTAGTGCTAAAAAAAATGACAGTGCCAGAGTACTCCGAATTAATGCTACTCAAAATGCAATAGAATCAATCATGCTGCTCAAATTTATTGTGAAGTTATAAAAATTCACTTGAAGTTTTTGTGTCTTTGTAAATATAACAAACAAATATACATACCCAACAAAAATGTGAGAGAAAACAAAAACCGGTAAACAAGAAAAAATCTATCAAAACCAAAAAGAATTCATCATAAATTATGGGGGAAATGCAAAAAGCAAGAGCATAGTTCTAGAAAATTCAAGGATTTATATTTGACATGTATTTCGGTAGTTGGATTTGGATAAGATCGGATAGTTCATATTTTAAAGTAGGAACTTCAAAGATTTATATTTTGATGAGGTTTAGTATGGAAAATGAGAGTTTTTTTTTTTCTATGATGGGAAAGTTTAAGCAGAGCCATAGATATAATAGTTTTTTATCCGAACGCTCAATTTTGTTACATGTTAAGACCAATAACTTTTTGATGGGATCTATGAAACAAAAATGGTGATCCTATGAGGGATGAAATTAACAAGTGCACCAAATCGTAACAAGTAATAAAGTAGTAGGTTTATCGTTCTCTACAGGGATTGTCGTTCAACTTAGCTCTTAGCAAAACTTATTTTAAAGAGTAAAATTAAAAGAGATTAAAAAGGTTTGCAAGGTTTAACTGCCTTGTCCAATGCGAGATTAAGGAATCCTTGAATCCCCATTCGTCTTTGTTGGAATTAACTTAGTAAAACATCAGTTATGTGGTGTCTACTTATGATTTAAGAAAATGAATTTAGAAATCCTTATTAACCCTAACGACGACATGTGTGGTAAATTAACCTAGTTAAAGTTACGGCGTTACTAGAAGGAAGATTTAGAAAATATCAAGTTTCATACTTAATTTCATTAACTATAATTAAGAAATAAGTAATCATAACTACCATGAACAAAGGAATAATTTCGGGTTGTCAATCCTACTAATTCTATATGGATCAATTTCCAATATTTTCGATACGGATTCTCAATTGAAAAAGCATTAAGCACAAGTAAGAACAAATTAAATTGGACACAAGAAAAACGTAATTGAATATAAAATTTATTAATTGAATCCAACAAATAAGAAGAAGTTCATCTTAGAACCGTAATCAAAGAGGTTTAGTTGCACATGGCAACATACATCAGAAGAAAACAATAGAAAAACATATTCTAGAGAGAACAAGAAGTGGATGGAGATCCTCTGCTTTGAAAATGTGATGCTTGACCCTTGCCCTGAACCGCTAGCTTTATGAATGAATAATAATGTGTGCAAGGATCTCTATTTATAGCATACGATTACTTAGCGTTTAAGAGAAGAAAACTAGTCTTTTTACATTTATCCAACTTGGTACACAAGCAAACTGTCAATTTTGGGCGTGTCTGTGCACATGGGCGCATACCCTTAGACGCAGGGGGCACATGAGGCAGTAGCAAATGCTGCCTCATGTGCATGGGCGCATATGCCCGGCACAGGGGCGCATCTGGCAGCCTCTCCAGTGCGATTTATTGCGTTTTCATCCCGTTTTCGATTGTTCTTCCGTCCGGAAACTCCTAGGAACTTGAAATGAATTTTATTCACTTTGTATTGTCTTAAAAAAAAACTTTTAAGAACCATTGGTCTTCAATCTTCATATCGTTGATCCTTCATGTGATGTCTTGATTTGTCAATTTAAGTGATTTCTCACTACAAAACACTTAAAACGCCTATGAAGTTGCATAATCTAGTATAAAAGTGAATTACAACGACTCGACTGAAAACAATACAATATGTTCCTCAAACCATTGACAACTTCTTTAATTCTCATCTTATTTGTCTTCAAACGCAAAGAAAAGTATTAAAAATACAGTCAAAAATATCATATGATGCTCCGTCATCACTTCACCCCTATGATTAAATAACACCTCAACCCCATGATTAAATAACAATTTCTCATTTGTTCGAAGTATTGGATTTTTTTGCATTAAATCATGGATTTTTGACAATTAGTTTTGGGCTTGTTAGTTTAGCCCCTAATTTTTCGGACTAGACTGTTCATAGGTTTTAGGAATTGTTACAATTTTTTTGTTTCTTTTATGGAATAAACTCCCAAGGCATGATCATGTATATGTGTGTGTGTCTATATATATATATATATATATATTGATTGAAAAAGGAATAATCAACCGCACATGATAGTAATATGGAAGAATCATATATATAATTACTTTTAAATAAAATTGGAGTTTTTGTCAAAATAATAATAATTTTATTAAATATTAAAAGAAATAAACAATGGGACATGATAGTTTATTTATGAGATTGAAAAGAACTGATAAATTATTTTAAAGGTAATGATATGTAAATTAAAAAATCCCAGATGTATTTTTCTTAAGAGTTACATAATAAAAAATATATATTTTAATAATTGAGCAATAACCTTTGTTAAATGTTACTATAAAAAATTACACTCACCTCCCTCCCACTGTATCTAACACCATCAATAATATGCATATCAAGTTTAATGACTCCTTAGATCAATTTTTTTTTATTCCCGAAGAAGTGCATATTTTACCCGAATCTTCTTCCATAATGGTACGGAATAATAGTCTCGTTGGAATAGGAACACCAATCACTTTCAATATAAGAAGTCGAGTAGGCGGATTGGTCCGATTCGAAAAGAGAAAAAAAAAATCGAATTAAAAATATTTTCTGGAAATATCCATTTTCCCGGAGAGAGGGATAAGATT
>Ga0315913_1006485_pt1 | contig 14148 bp, 13 predicted proteins | sample MpolsnodulesMG_FD_207736 | JGI IMG/M metagenome (GOLD analysis project Ga0315913, IMG submission 207736) | Medicago polymorpha root nodule microbial communities from Los Angeles, California, United States - small nodules | ecosystem: Host-associated > Plants > Roots > Nodule | place: USA... | reverse complement strand
CTAGTCTCCTCAAAAAAAAAATGTTCTAGTGTCTAATAAAAAACACTACTAATACCCAACAATGATGAAACCTCTCATAACTTAAACTATTCTTTTTTTAAGAAGTCTTTTTATCAATTGATTTGGTTTATTCTGTTTGATTATTTTTTAAGAAGTCTTTTTATTAATTGATTTGGTTTATTCTGTTTGATTATTATAAGAAATAATTGTAACTTTATACATGAGAAGAAGAAAAAAACATCTGATTTTGCAATCAAGATAAACTAGCTATGCCACTGCATGCTATTCAATTCGCATGGCTTTAAAAGGTGGCAGACACACACGCACACAAACCTGTACGTGTGTGTTGTTTTATGAATTAAGACGAGACATGCAAATATTTCATATAAATGCACTCAAGTTTGATGGATAGCCTATTTTGGTTATATAAATGCTTATATATATTGTCATAAAAAAAATAAAAATAATAAGACGACTTTTATTCATGAGCTCTATTACGTGCATGAACAGAACTCTTCAAGGTTTTTTTTTATTACATTCCAATTCAAAAAGAAAATAATCTTGTAAGGATTTAAAGGCAGAAACTTGTCACTCACAAACTCAACCATTGTGTAGATAGATTATTGTAACTGATTCTATGTGTACTATCTATATACAACCACAAAAACGCACCCTTTTTCATTTCTATGTATCAAACAAAGCAAAATATTAAGATATATGTGAAACAAAATTTTGAAAGTGGTGCTGCCATGGTGTCCTCTAGGTTGTGAAGAATCAATTTTCTCGCTATTGTATTCTAAATGCTATGCTTCCATGTTGTGCCTCTTTGTGGATTTGATATTGAAAAGTAAATGCGTTGTTACAATACATCTCTGGATTAAAAAATCTTATCATGAATTATAGTAACTCTTGGTGAAGAGTGTTTTTTCCCAAACGAAGAGGTCTATGAGCAGTGCAACAATCATTGTATCAAGACATGCGTAATGGAGACTTGTTATCAGCCATTTCTATTCCATTTCCTAAATGATTCTTCTCTAGTGCACAAGATTAAGCGAAGGAAAATACTGTTGATAGATAGGCTTGAAGTGGGTGTGCAATTCGCTTTAAAGTATCTTGAAGGGGATTCATTGTCTTCTCATTTGCATCCAATAATCATAGATTGATGGGGTGAATCGAACCTGAAGTTGAATGTGATATACACACTTTAAAAATTCTTCGTGCAATTGTCATCTTCTTGTTCAGAGTTTTATAGCAGCAGTCCCCAACACAGATCTAACGATGTTTAGGTTCGAATATCAAAATAAGGACATGACTTCTAGCTTCATAAAGTTAGAGAAACTTGATTTTGGCAATTTCATTCGTTGCCAAACGATGTAACTTCTCCTCACAACTTTGAAGGTTGGTGTTGAATACTCTAAGGTCAATGGACAAAGATAACAAGACTGTTGCAGAAACTAGAGAAAGACAAAAGTGGGAAAATGACGAATAAATATGCATGGGACACATTCTCAATACAATGTCATATTCTCTGTTCGATATCTATCAAAGTTAAAATTTTGACAAGGATCTTTCGAAAAAATTAAAGCAAGGTACATAAATTTTTTGTTTCTTATTTTAATGATTATAAGATGGTTGACAGTGGGCCTGTAATAATGGAACAAATGCATGAAATAGAACGAATGTTTATTAATTACAAACAGCATAAATTGCATATGGATGAAACCATATTGTCTCTTCTACCATTGATAAGTTTTCTCCTTTATGGAAAGACTTCAAAAGAAATATGAAACGTTAAAAGGAGGACATTTATTTTGATCAATTGGGAAATCATCCTCGATTAGAAGAAAATTATTGAAAATGGCAAATTCTCATCCAAAAACTTTGGAAACCTTGAACACACTCACTTCAAGTATATATTTTTCTGCTCCAAGATAACTTTCCAATTGATCAAGTCAAACTTTTTATGTTGCATACTTCTTTTGAAGTTTTTCCATGAAAGATGTAGTTTATCAATTATTGAGAAGACAATTATGGTTTCATTCATATGCATTTTATGTTGTTTATAATTATAAGAATTCATTCTATCTCATGCATTTGTTCCATACAACCCTGTTATCAACCATCTAACAATTATTAAAATGAGTAACCAAGAAATTTCTTACTTGTTGCATCTTCTGGCATGTACCTTGCTTCAAGTTTGTCCCAAAGATCTTCAACATACTTTTTATTCTGATAGATATTGAAAAAAGAATCTGACACCCCGTTGAGAATGTGTCATATGTATATGTAATCGTTATTTTCTCACTTATTCCTTTCTCTAGTTTCTGCAACAATCTTGTTATCTTTATCCACTGGCTTCGGAGTATTCAACACATACACAACCTTCAAAGTTGAGGAGAAATTGCACCTTTTGCCAACGAATGAAATTGTCACCGTCAAATTTTTCCAACTTAATAAAGTTAGAAATCATTTTATTCAATAAAACAACCATTGTACACAAATAAATCGATAAACGAACCTAATAATTTTCAAATCTATGTTGGAGAATGCTGCAAAAAAACTTGACCAAATAGAAGATGATAATGACACTTACTCTACTCTCCATGCACTAGCAAATAAAATAATGGTTTAGTGAATGCTGTAGAAAAGTCAAATGATATTATTGGTCATTATTAGAATATATTATGTCATTATTAGTCATGATAAGACATTATTTGTCATTATGTTTATTGTAATTCCTTTTTATATATAAACAGTCTTGGACTGCAGAAATAAAATAAGAAAGAATCATTCCTCTAATCTCTCATATGATTTCTTATATGTTTTTCAATAAATGCAAATGGTGAAAAATGCCTGAGAACAAGCCTCAATTATGTGTGTCTGGATGTAGTGGTTGTTGCATTAATTATAGAGCAAGAGACAATTCATTTGGGGAAAAATACAATCTTAACCAAGAGTCGCAATCATTCATGATCAGATTTTTTAATCAAGAGATGTGTTTATTCATTCGTTTACTGTCATGTAATAAACATGTAGTAAGAACACACTTTTACATTTCAATATCAAATCCATACAGAAGATGCAATATTTGGAACCCAAAAAATTTGAAAACATTGATTTTGCACAAGCTAGAGGGAGCCTAGCGCCCTGGCAAACAGTAATCAGGTGCCCACTGCTCAGCTGTTCTCACATCAATTTTACGTCGTACACTGAATTTTGGGTCATCCAATGTGTATCACATGATTTTTATTAATTTGAAAATCCCTCGCATCATCATCAACAATTATAATAGGTTTTGGTTATCTAAAGGATAAAAATTAATAGAGAAATCTTAATAAAAACACGGATAAATTTGAAATAGGAGGATTATATGACCTGCATTCAAAACCTACTAATGTAAATAATTTCTTCAAACTTTCATATGATCGTGTCATGTGAAATTTTGTTTACCTCTGTCTGAAAATATATCAATAAATACCAATAGGGTCACATTTAATTCCTAAGAAAAGGAAACTAGACCCAAATTTCACATGACAGTCGGGTGAAATTTTAACATGAGTATTTTCCTAAGAAACACAGTTGTTTAATAGTGATACTAACCTATTGAATTAATTTCTTAAATTCATATTTTACCATTTGAATGAATAACAATTTTCTGACAACACCCTATCTGCATCTTTGTCATCCTAAAAGTATCACATCCTGAAAGAAATAAACTGAAAATCAAAAACAAGTTCATAATGCTATTTTGTAGCTCATCTAAAACATAAATTATAGCAAAAGCTCCACCAAACAATTTTCATCTGTGAGGAATGAAACCATGAATCATGCTAGTTGTTGACATTGTAAAAGTGTCTACGAAAATAACCAATCACATTAACAAGTAGTGACCTTTCGTTTTTTATTTTTCTTCTTTTCTTTCTTCTTCTTTCTCTTCTTCTGGCATTCCTTTACCGCAGGGAGATCATTTTGTTCCTCTTCACTTGCATCTGAGTCGCCAAAGGATTCTACATGCCGGACATTTCTTTTCGAATTAGAAGTACCACCTAAAATTGAAGAGAATCACAAAGGAAACACTTAATGACTATCCTACAAATTCAATTGAAGAGAGACATAAAATATTAGCTTAATGGCTATAATACAAATTAGATTAATGTTTTGGTTATAGAAATAAAAAAAAATATCCATATCTGACAGGAAAGCTTATGTCTAACATTTTTTTTTAAACGGCTAAATTTTATTAATAATGCAACCGAGCTCAAGACGAGTAATAATGCAACCGAGCTCAAGACGAGCAAGGGGCGCAAGAACCGAACAAATACAAGGATAACAAAACACAAAAACACCTACAACGATCAACAGCAAATTACAACAACAACACCAATTGGCACATCAAAGCACCCCTACATCCACCATTAAGCAAACACCAAAGGCTACTGCCCAGACCAAAACCAATGCACCCAATTAAACAGAACTGCTGCCAGCCGAGGAACACAGCCAGACCAGAAAAACAACCCCCAAACGCACACTGCTCAGAAGCAGCAGACTGAAACCAAACAGCAGCAAAGACTCAAAACAACACAGCAGCTAGCAGAGAACTCTAAACTGCACAACCAGACCTGAAACCTCCAGACACAGCAGACAGCAGAACCAAACTGCTTCAGCAGACCAACACACCCCTGCCAAGAGTGCCTGAAGATACAGCACCACCAAACTTACCTATTCAGACAATCATGAGGATTCCAACACCATTCATAGAAGAGGCAAGGAGGCGATTTCGATCTACCAAGATGCCACCTCCCTGATATCATCTTAATCCCCTCAAAAATGGCATCAACACTCTTGACCACATCATTAAAAATCTGATCGTTTATAGACTTCCAAAGTACCCAAATTGCCGCGTGCCTATTAACCAATGCCCCTTGTGGATCTTCTTATTCCAAGACTCACCAATCAAACATGGCATTTGAATAAACAAATTTTGTGGGGTAGTCAAGCTGATGCCCAGCCAATTCACCTTGGACAACAGTTCAAACGAGACATTGCGATGCAAAAAAAAAAAATGTAACGATGTTTCCTCTGCGTTGTCACAAAACACACATCTAGTAGGACTCTCCTGATCAAGCACATTACGCTTAGCAAGGTTAACTCTAGAAGGAATGCGATCACAAAGGAGCTTGCAAGAAAAGGCTATCACTTTCAAAGGCCACGGGCTTTTCCACAAAGAGACAAACACACGTTCCTCCGCCTCACCCAATCTAGGGTCTAACAAAACCAAATCCTCCAACAACGAATACATTGATTTTACTGAAAACTTACCTCCATATTGCGGACACCAACCCCAAAATTCCTCTACATCCGACCCTCTCACCCCCTCCAAAACCTCCTTAAGATTATTCAAAAGGAAAAGAGAAAAGAGAGGATGTGTGCATGTTGATTCCCTAATCTAGCTCTAAGATATGGTGTGTGCATGCTGTGTCCCTAATCTGGCTCTAGGATATGGTGTCTGCGTGTGTGGCCATGAATTGCCCTAACAACGGGTTTAAATGGGAGGTAAGAGAGAAGAGGGGATATACATGTAAACTGACTCTAATCTGGTCATGCATGAACGTGTGCATGCGCGCGAGCGCGCAACATATGTACAAGTGTTACCCAAGACACAATATATTATACATTTATCAAAATTCCCTCATTCTAATACTACAAACAAGGAACAACCAAGCAGGCAAGCTCAACCATGAAATCAGAAAAATCACATTGACAACTGTTGTTAACATGTCTTACCCACAATACACTCATAAATCGCCAATTCACTATTCCCAAACATCACATAAACAGTGAGGAGAAAATCATAAAGTTTTTTTCTTATTAAACATGACCAAGAGGATGATAAATATGTGCATCAGATTATCACAAGCCAAGCCAAACCCAATAACAGAAAAACACACATGACACCATGTCGCCGATTCAGCTATTAATCCTTGTTTTCCCATTGACACATTAACTGTAACATATGAAATTTATACCACCACTTCACTACTTCTTCTCTTATTCAAATTTTCATCATATTTCCGGTCATCATCAATGAACTGCAATAATATATTTAGCATATTTTGTGACTTTTTTATATCTACCCTAAACACATTGAATCATATATTATCATATATCTGTATCAGACATACATTGCATCCGATACCCGAAACCCAAATTTTGCGTGTGCACCATAGGTGGGGGGAATCAAAATGCATTTTTTAATTAAACATGGCCAACACAAGGATACAAATATACATCAAATTATCATAAGTCAAGCCAAATCCAGTAATATTTACCACAATAATCTCGAAGAAAATACACACACACACAATTCATCATACAAATAATTGCAGTAACAATCATAAACCGATTACCACATCATCAATTAATAACCAAATAAAATGAACAATAAATGATAATCAAACACACAACAAACAAAAACAGATAGAAATTCAAACCATTACTTGTAGAAACAGTTTGTTTGGCATTTTTAACAGCAATTTCGAGTAGATCAGGGTTAATAGTCGCTAATCCATTAGGTTCCTTCAACTTTCTCTCCAAAAACTTAGCCAAAGCCGCCGCTTTATTCGTCGCAACAGGCCCACCAGGATGAGCCAATCTGCCCCAAAAATCACAAATCCAAATCAGACCCACTAAAATTAAAGGAATTACAAATCAACCCACAAATTCAAAATAAAAAATTTCACCAATTTGTTGGTTGAGTTAGTTATGAAGCGTATAATGGAAAGAGGAAAACCCTTAAGAAGCGTACCTGGGTTTGGATTTGTGGGAGTTGGGAAGAATGGGAAGAGGAGCGAATTTGCTACCACGAAGTGCGCGTCGTTCATCTTCTGTAAGAGTTTCGATCTCTTTCGCCATTTCGAATTTGGGGGAAATTTTCCGTTGTGTGTTTGACTTGGTTTTTTCCTACAGAAAATTTTGACTTCTCTTTTAACTTTTTCAAATTCAACTTGATTTATAGCACTAAAGAAATAGCTAATTTGAATCTACCATCTCTGTCCTTTTCATAAATTCTTCTTCTTTTCTTTTACTGCGAAAAACAAAGAAAAAGGCAAATGTTATTCTTACCCATTTTCTCAAATAATTTCTCCCTATAATTAATAATTATTGATATATTTTTCCACAAATAACTTAAATTTCATAGACAAATTAGTTTGTTATATGCTGACATTGATGTGGGATCAACATGCAATGTAACATGTTTAGTTAATGTGTTGTGTTATAGTATATAACGGAAAAACCTTTTAAGTGTGTGATTTTACCGTGACAATAATTGATTTTAAATAAATTGATTTTAAATAAAAATTAGTTGAATGTAAAATGGTTTATGTTTAGATGTATTTATGGAAAAATGGATTTAACAATAATTTTAAGGCTAAAATCAGTTGTATAAAGCAAAAGCTACAAATTCTAAATTCTAACTTCAAGTAGAAAGTAGAATCAATTCTTCAAACAAATTAATTCTCCTTTAAATCATCTAAATTTGATAAAATCTATTTTGATCCCCAAAATTAAAATCAAATGTATGATAAATAGCATTTTTAGTTTTTTACAATTTCGCGATGTATTTGTCAACTTAAAAATGAGACTATTTTGGTCAATACTTACATTTCAGGATCAATTTGCCTAATCTTTTCCTTGTCTTTTCTTCTACTCCCTGGCTAATACATGTGTTGAAAGCAACACTCCAATAGGTAGCTACAACCGAAATGTGCAGTGATTGCTCATGTAGATGTGAAAACAGACAAGCATTAAAACTAGATTAGACCCCTTGCCTAGGGTGGAAAATGAGTGTTATCTTTGTTGAAGTCGAGGATCAAATTTCTCTACATCGTCTATAATAATAACTAGATAAATGATATTTGTACAATCATTTTGTGATAACTTTCTCTCTCATACTCGCATTATGTTTTTATTTTCTCTATTGTTTTGGTTTCTGTGTCAATATCTATTTTTCTTTGTAAATTTATGGTTGTCATGTCATTAAAGTTGTCACACAAATTGTTGTTCAAATAACACATCTCTAATAACTAATATTAATGTATTAAAAAAAATGTGATATTATATTTATGATATTATTAGTTGGCATGGAAATTCGTGGGATTGAGAGGCAAGGGAAGCACTTAGAAGGTCTTACAATTCCTTTAAATTGAATAACCATTTCTCTCTAATAATTTTAGTAGCATAATTGGTCTTCTCGATCCCGTCTTCTTGAATAAAACTCGATCTCACACCATTTTCTATTTGGAACGGAAAATGAATAGAATCAACTATATTTGCATAAAGGATTGCTATAATGTACAAAAGTTGTATGCACCAAACACACAATCATCCACATGGAATAGTACACATATTGTTCCCTTCGAAAATCTGGGACATATTTAAGTCATGGCAACATGCTTAAAGAACCCGAAACAGATGACACCAGTTTGGTTGAACCGTTAACTTTAGTAGTACCTTATAAAAGTGTAACTAATAAGGTGCAATTTAAGTTAATATTTCATGATAATCAAATGGCAGCAGTAGTGTTGCCAGTAGCATCAATGGCATCAATTCATTCACAGATATGATGACCCATGCCTGTCACCTCAGCAATACATCCAGCATTGTCACTACTGGGTCCACAGGCATCAAATAGCTAACCCAGTAGCAACGGTGCTCAACATCCTCAAGGGCAGGGGCAACAACCATGCATTGCTGCAAAACTAAAATTCGCAACTGCTGATTGCAATTTAAGAAGTTGGAATAATGAAAGACTTGTTTACCAGACCAACACAAGCAAAAAGTATGAATTATACGATGATGATGTATTTCACGGATTATACAGTTCAAGAATACAAGTAAACATCAGCAAAATAAGACCTATCGTTTGCATATAAATCAGATCAAACACACTAGGGCAAGGTTTTGTGATATACATGAATAAATGATGTTTGTATCATAGACCATATATCCAGAACAAACTTCTAGATAATCCATATATCTACCCATGCATTATTGATTATGGCTGATAGTGGCAGTTTTTGAAAGTGGGACAGATTTAACACCTTGTATATTCAGAACCGTCAAATAGGAATTTCGGAAAGCAAAATAAAAGAGAACTACAAGAATTCACAAATCTTGTAAATTTGAGAAATGTTCGATTTCAGTTCAAACTTCTCATGTCATTCCAAGAGAAAATAAATAACAAGTTACACAACTTGAGAGCTTGATAGTAGACTATCAATAATATAACAACTAAATAAAATATAGAAAAGAATGTGTCAAAACAAATCACTGATCAGCTGGAAGGAATCAAAGTTCTTGATTATAAATGAAAAACAATTCATGATTTCTCTTCCTCGTATAACAACTTATTACAACCAAAACCCATTAATAAGTCTCACCTCTAAAACTTTAAGTAGAAAATGAAGAGAGAACAGATTATGCAGCTCTACTTGCTTTCTTCTTTCCCTCTTTCTTTGGCGGACTTGCCACTTTTTCTTTGACCATTCTCGACAAGACATCTGCTTGCTTTGTGTTCCCTTGCTGATTAAGGCTCTTGATCAGCTCGTCACGGCTGCTCCAATCTGTTGCACCTCGTTTCTCCATAATTTTACATAAGATGGAATATGCGTTGAGGGTCTTTCCTGCTGCTAAGAGAGCATCTAAAACCTTATCATAGTTTGAAAAGTCAATGATGATGTCTCTCTCGAGAACAAAATCTAACAATCTGAGAGCAGCAATCCTCTTTTCTTTCTCACAGAGAATGGATAGAAGGTGGTCAAAATCAGGCTCGCATCCACTGTTCATAAGCAAATCAATTCTGCCCAAAGCTTCTTCAACATGACCTCTAATGAAAAGGGCCTCCAATATCTTTGAAACCAAGTCCATATTCTCCTTCACCCCCTTCTCCACCATATTTTTCATTACTCTGCTTGCAGTTTGGACCCTGCCATCTTCAAACAAACTCTCCATAACTGACCTGTAAAGGAACGAATCCGGTTCATGTCCACCTTCAAGCATGTGGTCCAAAGCTGTTTTAGCATCAGCCGGTTCTCCTTTTCTTAAGTAACTCTCGATAAGCAATCTATAAGAATCTGCATCACTAGGAACCTTTCTCCTACTCATGATCGTTGCAATCTCAAGTGCAGATTCAGGGTTTCCTTCTTTTGAGTGTCCACGGATCAAATTATTAAAAGCAACTGAATCCAGAACACCCTTTTTCATCAACTGCCGGAAAAACGTTTCCGCTTTCGCCGTCTTCCCATTGTCACACAGATACTCAATCATTGGGTTATAAGCACTAGCTTCCATTTCATAGGAATTCTCCGGCCTCAACACAATATCCTTCTCAATCAACTTATCCAACAATTTCTCCGCCCTGTCGTACACATTAGCCTTACAGAAATTCTCAATCAACACACCATAATGACCCGCCTCCGTAGGAATACTCAACCTAATCATCGCCTTCAACACATCCACCGCAGCATCCAAGTTCCCACCTTTACACTGACACTCCATCAGCTTCATGAAAACCGAATTATCCTTGGGAGCAATATACCTCTCCACCATCTCCCCCAAAACATTCCCCGCCTCCACCATTTTATCAGCATCACACAACCCCGGCAACAAAGTAGTAAACGTAACAGCATTTGGCTTAATTCCACAATCCTTCATCTCCTCAAAAACCTCAAATGCCCTATCAACCTTCCCCACATCAACAAACCCTTTCAACATAGTAGTATAACTAATCACATTCGGCGTCAAATTCTTCCCTTTCATCTCCACAAACAAACTCTCCGCCTCATCAACTTTCTTAAACCGAAAAAAACCATGAATCAAAGTATTATACGTCACAGCATCAGGCTCAATACCCCTACTTTTCATATCATCATAAAACCTAACAGCAGTATCTAATTTCAAAGACAAAAACATACCCCAAAGCAGAATATTATAAGTATGTCTAGTAGGTTCAATACCTTCCCTCAACATAGCATTATAAACCCGTTTTGCCATCATATACCTTCCTCTCCTCAAAATCACCTTAAACAAAGCATCATAAGCCTTAACACTCTTTTGATCACACTTCTGAAAGATCTTAACAGCTTCCTGAACAATCCCAGCGCGACCATAGCCTTCAATCAAAGCAACAAACATATCTTCATCATAAGGTAACCCCTTTTTAGGTAAATCAAGTAGAATACAACGAGCGTGGTTGAGTTTGTTATAACGGGTTAGGATTTGAAGCATTTTGAGAGTGGTGTTAGTGTCATGAATGAAAAGATTGGATCTTTCGAGCCATCGGTAGAATTTCAAAGCTTGATCGGGGTTTGCGGCGGCGGTGGAGTGAAGGATGTTGTAAACGAGATTTGAATCGAATTTGGAGACGACGGAGCGGATTGAGTGTTGGAGGCGGGTTGTCCAGACGCGGTTTGTGAGCATGCGGGTGATGATGTGTTCTGGGTTTTGGGATTGGGATTGGGTGGTTCGGGTTCGGGATTGTGGGAGGTGAGGCTCGGAGAGAGGTTCGGGAGGGGTGTGGAGAGGGAGGTCGGGTTCGGAGAGAGGTTCGGCGATGGAAGTGGAGGTGGAGAAACGGGAGAGGGAGGTGGAAGGGAAGATTGGGTGGAGAGATGGACGCCATCGGAGAAGCTTGGAGTTGTTGGAAATGAAAGACATGGTTGGAGAAGTGAGATTCTGCAGCTTCGTGGTGAAGATTCGAGGGTTATTAGGGTTTAAGACCCACCCTCTTTGCTTGCTAGTTTTTTTTTTTCTTTAACGGATGTAATATTATTTAATTTAATTTTGGAACAAGGAGTGAGTTGGAGTGAATGCTTACCCTTGATTGAATTCACTTGCAACAACAGTTTTCATTCGAGTACTGGTGTGGCCCTTTTGGTGCGTTGTATGGAAGGAGATGTAAAACATTGTTATGTTGGTATGAGTCGAGAGAAAGTGTCATGATTGGACTGGAAGTTGTTCAACATACTACGGAGAAAGTTAAGATGATTCAAAAGAAGATGAAAGCATCGCAGAGTAGACAGAAGAGTTATCATGATAAGCGAAGGAAGGATATTGAATTTCAAATTTAAGATCATGTATTTTTTAGGGTTAACCCGGTGACTGGTGTTGGACATGCTTTGAAGTCTAGGAAGTTGACACCGCGTTTTATTGGTCTGTATCGGATTATAGAGAGGGTAGGAGAAGTGGCTTATCGGATTGCGTTGTCGAATCTTCATAGTGTGTTTCATGTGTCACAACTTCGGAAATATGTCGACGACATGTCATTGAGGATAATTTGATCTTGGAGACCGTGTCATTGAGGATTGAAGATCGAGAAGTTAAGCGATTTAGAGGAAAGAAATTGCCTTGGTGAAAGTGATTTGGGGAGGACTTACGGGAGAGAGCATAACTTGGGAGTTAAAGGATCGGATGAAAGAGGCATATCCGAAGTTGTTTCTTTCAGGTAATTTTCAAGGACAAAAATTCTTTAAGTGGGGGAGAGTTGTAACAACCTGATTTTTAGTTTATTATTATTATTATTTTAATTATTTAGAATCTATGTGTTTATTTGATGTGTTTGAATTGATGTGTTTGAATTGACGTGAACGAAAATTCTAAGTGGGGGAGAGTTGTAACATCTCGCTTTAATTATTAAGCTCCACCATTTTTATATCTTCCTCCTCCAACCAAGCATTTTTTAATCTAAGTTGCTTCTTTACCGTGATTCTCACCATATTTGTCAACTGCAATAAAATCGATGAATAATCTAATATATTTGCAATAAGGTTGGTCAGTGCAGCCTGCAGACATATATCACACCATGTTTGTGTTGCCATAGGTCGGTCCAGACGCTCTTATGTTCCTCCATTACTATCTCACCATCTTTCCATGTATATTGGTAAATCAACAAGGTTGCAGTCTTGAACAACGTTTTTAAAGTCATGAATTCTCCAAGGTGAACAATATGGTTTCGTTTATCTCCATTCGATTGATGTCATTAAAATCCCCATTATGTACCATGTGAGACTGATGTCTTGCGCTAGAGTTTGCAATACATCCCAAGCATCCCTCCTACTCTCTATTTCTAGAAAATCATAAAAACTAGTAAATCATCAATGATGTTGTTGTTGTTTCGTTACTTCCATGCTGATGAAATTTATAGCGTAATTTATCAAGTTGCATTGAAAAGGTTGCCTCCACAGGCAATCAAGTCCACCGCTTCAACCAACACGATCAACTGCAAAGGCTCCACCAAAACCAAGGTGAGCTCATATTTCATTTACTTTATTCGCATGGACACGTGTCCCACTAAAAAATATTATAGTCGGTCTAGAATATCGAACAAGATCACGTAAAATCGAAACTACACCCAAGTTGTCCAAAACTCAGGCTCCGACACTGTTCCAAACAAACTTGACCGTTAGATTTATCGATAAAAAAATAGCATCATGAACATTCACTACGGTTTTTTATAGATATTTGGCAATTGTACCAAATTCAATCGAAGTAATAAATAATTCGTATCCATGGGGACTGTTGTTAACTTCTACTTAACAATTTCATTATCAAAAGGATGTATTAAATTCAAGGGTGCCATATGCAGTCGAGTTGATTGTTGTAACATAAATTGAATAAAAACAATAAAAATTGGTTTTAGAAATTTATGAGAAAATTATGATTCAGACCTTTGAGTCCTCTAATGTTCCTTTACAGCAACTTGCACTCCCGATTCAAGCAATGTTCATCTAATTTAACGACAGATTAACACGATAATTCTACTAAATCTCTTGACCTAGAATTCTATCCGCAAGTGACAATCCCTTAATCTCTTAAGTGAATTTGGGACTATTGGAGGTTTTAACAGATCGTTGATCTATTAGTCATAACCTAATAATGGTCTATCTCTAGCTTGATTACTTAGATTAAACCTATTACCTAGATCAGAGTCAAAAGTCAAGGCTAATGGTCATTCGAATTCTAAAATCAATTTGCATATTCATAAAGCTGGTGTTAGTAGTCAATAATAAACATACAAACAACATTAAACACAAAGTAATATGAATTAAACTAGACTTTCATTGATATTCAAGGGAGTTCATAAAAATCAGG
>Ga0315913_1006482_pt1 | contig 14152 bp, 4 predicted proteins | sample MpolsnodulesMG_FD_207736 | JGI IMG/M metagenome (GOLD analysis project Ga0315913, IMG submission 207736) | Medicago polymorpha root nodule microbial communities from Los Angeles, California, United States - small nodules | ecosystem: Host-associated > Plants > Roots > Nodule | place: USA... | reverse complement strand
GATTTGGAATGCATAGATAGTGAAATAAGAGGGAGAGGAGCGCCACTTCTAGAGAGAAGGGGGAGAGAATTTCTTCTCTTGTGTTCTAGAGTGAGAAACAACATGAAAATAATGAAGGTTCTTGGTCCCAACATGCTTAAATACCCTTTGCATGAAAATACTAAAATGCCCTTCATCTCAAACGTGTTTATACCGACACCGATGATTAACTCGTGTTCAACTCGCACTGTGTCGTAAAACATTCCTCACCGTAGTGAGTCTCATGAACATTGTTCTCTGGTGTACCTTCGATTGATATAATTCTGATGCTGACGAGCGGGATATTACAAAAGTGATGAAAGGGATTATTTTCTTTATATATAGTATAGATATAGATTATTACTGTTACTAGCGAAAAGACGGACACGAGTGTCCGTCTTTCCACTCTTTTTATTGCGTTAATGTTTGAAAATTATGAACAGTGTTTTTCTATAAAAAAATTATTTTGATTAAAACTATAAATATAAATGATTGTTGCTTTCAAATTATAACAAACCGAACTAATATTGATTATCTATTTCAATGACACCAATAATATAACAAAACAATTGTTTCAAACAAAAAAATAATATAACAAAACAATATAATCTAAATTCTTATTTTTTTAATAACACCTACAACAATTATAGAAAAGTCAAATGATAACTCGACAAAAAAACATGACACTCAAATGACATCATACATGTATTCTACTGTTGCTTAATACATCTTTTATTTTTTCCTTTTCTTCTCTCTTAACCACCATCACCTTCCTCTTCGTAATATTGCATGGAACACATTCTTTTTCCTGCTATTCATGCTTCAATTGTTAGATGTGTTTAATGAAGAAGACGAAAGGTGATGATGGTCGTCTGCCAGTGAAATATCCTCCTCTGTTTTGATCTCTCACTGCGGTCGTCTCCCGTCGTCTCAGATCGGGTCGTTTCTCCCGTAGCCTCAGATCCGGTCGTCAGTCGTCTCGCTAGTGTCACCACTTGAAGGTAAGCGGCGGTGTGAGGGTGAGAAGATCTGAACGGATTATTTGTAGTGAGGACGATGGTGGTTAAGGATGGACGGTGCGGTGGCGAGGACAACGGCAAAGGAGGACAGTGGTGGTGGTGTGAGGAGGAATTGTGAGAAGGCAGAGAAGAGAAGAAGACAAGGGTGTGGGGATTTTACAAAACTGTCATTGTTTTATGATTGAAATATCAAAATTGTCCATGGTGTTGTATTTGTGTCAAATATTTTGTGTTAGTTTATCATTTCTATTATAAAAAAAAATTGTGTTAGAGTATAACTGAGATAATGAAAAAGACATCCCAAAATTTTATATACACTAGCATAAAGACGGGCACTCACGTGTGCCTGTTTTTTCACTCTTTTTATTGTGCTAACGTTTGAAAATTATGAACAGTGTTTTTTTATAAAATTTTAATTTTGATTAAAAGTAAAAATATAACGGTTTTTTTCTTTCAGATTATAAAAAATCAAACTAACCATCATTATCTATTTCAATGAAACCGCCAATATAACAAAAAAATATAATATAAATTCTTTTTTTTTAATGACACCAACAACAATCTTTATTATAGAAAAATTTGTTTTTTAAGGGTATAATTGAGATAATGAAAAGGTAAGTATAGATACATTCATCTAGTTTGTTACACTTTTTTAATGATAAAAGAATAAACCGGTCATTTATATTTGTTACACTTTTATTTTAATATTTAAGTTTATTCTTATCTATTTGTTATTTGTATTGAAAATTGAGAACATTTTTGGAAAGAGAAAAAGTCACCTCAAAAAAGCTGAAAGAAGTTGTTTTCTTTATATATAGTATAAATACTCGATCTATTTTGTTACACATTTTAAAGCATAAAGGAAAAAAGTAACATACGTATATTCATATTGTGTTTGTTACATTTTTTTTTTAATTCAATCCCATCATTTATCTTTTTTAAAGAATAAATAATAAGAAAAAAATTGATATATCCTTGACAATAAAGATTAAATTTGTTACATTTTTTTAATATTTGAATTTACTCTTATTGATCTGTTATATTTGCTATTTATATTTAAAGTTGAGGTAATTTAGAGAGAAAAAAAAGTCAGCTCAAAAGGGCATATTTTTTTTATATATAGTTTAGATTATGATAATGATGATTGTGAATATGATTCATGGTTTACTTCTTGTTTTGTTTTTTTTAGGGAACTTACTTGTTATTAGTAACACGAGTATGTTAAAAAAAACATATAACTTACTTTAGATAACATATCACTCAATATGTTAAAAAAAAATCTTTATTCAAAATGATTGAGAAGTTACATAAATACTAGTACTAGTAATATTAAGAAACTTTTCCATTGATTGGAGATAGATAAAACAAAATACTAACAAAACAAAACTACATAAGCTTTACTCTGTGCAAACTAGTAGTGCAAGCTAAGTCCTAATAAGAGAACTGAATATAGCTGCAAGTAAGGATAACAAGTGCATTCATGGAGGTGAATCAACCGGTGGAGGAAACACTTCTGATGGCGACGGTTGGTCTTCCCATGGAATAGGATCTGGATTAGGAACTGGGTCTTGTGGGATACCTGGAAACTCAGGAACCACCGGTGACGCGATAAAAGCATCAGGTGCTGGCATGGCAAAAATTGGTGGTTCTTGTGGAATCTCAGGAGGAGAAAGAAAAATATCTGGTGTTGGATTTGGCATGGCGAAAATCGGTGGTTCCTGTGGAATCTCAGGAGGAGAAAGAAAAATATCAGGTGTTGGATTTGGCGTGGCGAAAATTGGTGGTTCCTGTGGAATCTCTGGTGGAGAAAGAAAAGTATCTGGTGTTGGGTTTGGCGTGGCAAAAATCGGTGGTTCCTGTGGAATCTCTGGAGGAGAAAGAAAAATATCTGGTGTTGGGTTTGGCATGGGGAAAGTTGGTGGTTCTTGTGGAATCTCTGGAGGAGGAAGAGAACTATCAGGTGTAGGGTTTGGCATGGAGAAAGATGGTGGTTCTTGTGGAATCTTTGGAGGAGAAGGAGAATTATCTGGTGTTGGATTTGGCGTGGTGAAAGATGGTGGTTGTTGTGGAAGTTCTGGAACCATAGGAGGAGGAAACAAAATGCCTGGTGTTGATGGTGGTGGTGACAATGAAAATGAAAATGGATCTTGTGGTGTCGTGCCTGGTGTTGATGGTGGTGGTGACAATGAAAATGGATCTTGTGGTGTCATAAATTTAGGGACAAGTGGTGGTGGAATAGAAATGCCAGGTTGGTTTGTGATGGGAATAGGAGGAGGTGATAGCATTGAAAATGTTGGTGTTTCTGCTAAGGGAGGAGGAATTACAAGAGGTGGTGGGACTACCGCTGGTAGTGTTGGTAGAGATGGAGATGGAGGAGGCGGGGACGCGACTAATGGCGGCGGAGGTGGTGATGGAGGGGGTGGAGGTGGCGATGGAGGGGGTGGAGATGGTGATGGAGTTGGTGGTATTGGACAACAAGGTGTGGTAGCAGGTGGTGGTAATGGACAGCATGGTGCAACAGGTGGTGGTGGACAGGCAGGCGGCGGTGGTGATGGTGGCGGAGGACACGCTGGAGGTGGTGGTGGTGATGGAGCACAAGGTGGATCACACGCCGGAGGTGGTGAAGGTGGTGGTGTTTGATCAAATGGGTTATTAGGGGAAGGAAAAGTAGGGAAAGGCCAATAGCCACAACATCCAAATAGATAAAAGAAAAATGGATCACAAAATAGAGTTTTTATACTATTTCCTACAATGTTTCTACTACTAATATTTCTAGTTCTTGTTAACTCCTCTTCATGTTTGTGTTGTTTGTGATTGGAAGTTTTATTAGTTTCAACAAGAGTTTGTTGTGTGAACAAAACAAGTGGTAGTAGTAAAGCTATAATCACTGCACTTGCTTTCATTTTGTGCTATATAAGAGTTTGGATTATATTTAGGTTTTGTTGAGATTGTCTTACTATAAGGGGTCTAGTGCCTATATAAGAGACACAAAGTAGTACTCTTAACTCTACTGTTCCCTTATTTTAGTGTACTTTGTATCAGTATGCGTGGAAGGCTTAAATGCAGCGTGTAAATTTAGACAAGAATTAAATACTTATAAAGAAAGATATTATTAGAGCGTGGGCATGGCCACTTAAAAATATACAATTTGATGGAAAATTATTTTCTTTATTCACAAAATGAAGTGTGAGTTGCTCCACAATGTTGCTCCAATGCACAAAAGGAAAGAGATATGAGATGGATATAGTTAGTTTTTAAGATATAAGTTAGGTGCTCCAATGCATGAATTACTCTATAACATTGTTAAAGAGACCACTAGTTATGCTCAAAGAGAAATAGAAGATGTAATAACAAAAAAAATTCAAAAGTCATACTCCCTCGATCTAAAACTAAGTGTCGTTTAAGGTTATGCATGTATTTTAAGAAAATAGTTGATTGTACTAATAATAAAATGAGTTTTATATACAATATATTTTAAGGTTATGTCCATATGTTATAGTTTAATTGATAAAATTGTCGAAAGTGTTACAAACTCTCAGTTCCTCCATTGTATGTGTGAGTTTTCAATGACAGTCATTTTGTCTAACTAAAAAAAATGAGTTTTATCTACTAAAATAATCATATCAATGTAGTTGATAGAATAGTTAGGATAATTGAAATACAATATATAAAGGTATATTAATATCATAAATAATTAATATTTCAATGCTATTGTAAGATGACAGATAGTATCAGACAACCAAATATTAAAAATATAACACATAATATGAGACATTGAGACACTAATAATAATATATTAATGTGATAGGGAAAAATAAAGGATTGAAAAAAGAAAATACAAAAGGAGTTTGAGGAAATAGTAATTAATTGCATTTTAATATATCTGCATGCCATATCATGCATGCACTCTATCTAATTGACACACATACACCATCAAAATGGATCTTCTTATTTTCTTTTAAATTAAATTAAATTTCTGTGTATAACTTAGATTTGCAGGAGTGATTGCTGTAGTAAGGAATTTAATGGAAGACCTAGTTGTACGTGCCAATTTAATTTAACTAGAAAATTTTTGATTTGATATTAGTATTTCACTATATTTTTCTTCAATGCTTTTGTAACTTGTAAGCATCCTAGTCTTATGCGTGTCAAATTCTCATTTCATTTATTTGCATGCATGCATGCATGGAATCATTAATAATATTTGTTAAAAAACAAAACAAATGTCCAATTTATTGGTTGAGGAGGGCAAAGAATATTGATAATTTTTGTTATCTTTTTCATAATTTTACTTTCACCCCTCATTTTTTTTTCCTCTTATTTTCTTATTACATTTATCTATATTTACAGTACTTTCAACTGTTTGAGCAAATCACTGAAAAGTATAACAGAGTGCAGTTAGAAAAAGTGATAGTAGTAAAAAAAGCAAAAAGAATCTGCAGATAAATGAAGAATAACAGACTGATTTACCTGAAATGCAGTCTGTAATATTTTTTACCCTCTTGCTTTCTAAACTTTGTACCCTTTCTCTGACATTTCTCTTAGGTAACTCTCTCTTTGCAAATTCTCTTGTACCAAACACAAGCTCAGTCTGTAATATAGATTTAATCCTCTAAAACTCTTCCTTCCAAATTTCAACTTTAAACTTATAAACAAAGCCTTAAAATTAGACATGCGCAAAAAAACACATAACCAAACCGAACTAGAGAACTACACTGAACTGAACCAACTCGTAACATTATCATAACTGAACCAACTCGTAACACTATCAATACGGCAACCAGAACTGAGACATAGCTAAACCATGACAAATCCTACAACTCAAACTAAGATAAGCAAAACCAAATTAAAAATAAAAATAAAAACTAAAATTAGAGAACAGTAAAATCATTAATCAAATATTTCTTAGTCTCCGAATGTCAAATAGTGATGTCAACGCTACTCTCAGTCTCTCAACATCACACATTAGTAGAAACTCTATCGTGGAAAGAATCTCCACTGTGAAACCGCTTTACGGCGTCCCAATGCCATGAAGGGGTTTTATTATGCTTCAACTTCTACTGTATTGTGATTTACGCTCCAATACCTCATAGTGCATACATTTGATTTTCTTTTGCATAATTTGTGCGTTTTGTTTGCTTTGACACTTAGATCCCCCTCTCTATATCAATTCCATCTTTAGACAAGTGTTTCAATTTTTTCGTTTTTTCAACACCGATTACATACATTTATCTATATTTTTATATACATAATTTAACATATTAAGGTTTCAATTCTATCTTTGGTTCATATTGTTAAAATATATTTTTTGGTTCAATTCAGTTCAAAAATATTGAACCAGTTCACTGAACTGTTATGGCAGTTTGGTTCAGTTTGGAATGAATCATCAAGAGTTTGGTTCATATTTTTTGAACCGTAGTAAAATTCAGTTCAATTCAGCTCAGTTTTCTCTCTGAGCCAAAACCATGGACAGGCCTACTTAAAATATGTTGGCTTAACAAGCTGCAAAATTGGCTTAACAGGTTATAGAATGTACTTGAAAAACTATTGGCTTTTAAAAAACTACAATGTGTTGCAATCTGGTGCCTATATATATACTATGAAAAGTGAACCAAACAGAGTTCTTTCCTAACTTCATTTATCCATTTCCAATTATGATACAAGAACTATGACGGTGGAAAAGACAACAAAAAATCCGTAAAATAAACAATTGATAGGAAATTCAACAGTTACCATACCTTAAACCTAGATCTGGCAAAAATAATATAATGGGCTGATAACAATGTTATTCTCATCTTCGTACAGAAAGAAAAAAAATGAAGCATCGCATTTCTTCGGCCATGGATATATGGAACAACACTTGTAGAAGCAAAATATGGAAAACCATTGACTAAGCTGCTTGAACTGGCTAGTCGGACACTCAGACTGGATAAAATCAGCTGGGTGTTCGTTTTTTTCAATTAGTTTATATTGGGGTTTATTTAATTGGCTACGTCGCCCGATTTACCAGTCCGGGCTTTATAAGTATATTCTGGATTATCACGTAGACCTAACTTAGAGAGAACAAAACAATAGGAATCCCAGTCGGTTCTTCTGAGGTATTTCAGCAACTTTTTCCTCTTTTGAACCATTGCTATCAGACCTTTCCGAGAATGCACATCCTAAAGCATCACAGAAAGAATTTAATCAGGGATAAAATAGTAATACTATGCCAGACAGGAGCTACGTAGCCTCTTTCCTCTTTGACTGGGAGTAACTAGAGGACAGGGAATAATTCATGTGACTAGTGATAAGGGCTATTCATTGCACACTAGGATAGGCATGTCAAATAGCATAAATCGCAATAAGTTAAGTAAAACAAAGAGCAAGATATATAAATGTTGACAGTATGCAGTTACCAATTCAAAAATATATTGAAGGGCGTGGTTAAGATTTTGTTCACAGAAGAAGTCATAGCAAGTGTGAACATATTTGCTCTGCACTAGGGATCAAATGGAGCCGCAGATTACAGGGCCACCATGTTAAACAAATGATGAACTCGTAGAACACAGGAAATTACAACTTCCAACATCAGAAATAAAATGGAGCGGAAGCTTATGAGAAATGAAATACTAGGGTCACATCACACTCTTTGACACACTCCCATCCATTAAGCCATGTCACTCAATTTTTATTGGTGACAAGTGTGTGTTTAATTTAAAGAAATATGTTAAGAGTGTGACCCTAGCATTCCTCGGAAGCTTTTATTTACTCATTTGCAACATACAGTTCAATAGAAGACACTACAAAATAAAGCTCTCTAGCCAGACTAAATCAAGTCAAAATGCACTGCCATTTTATAAAAAAAAAAAAAAAAAAAAAAAAACGTGCATATTAAAATACTAACTCAAGATAAAGTTCTAACTGAATGATAGAAAATCCAATCATGGTTGCGCATTATAGACCCAGTCTCCTTTGCAGAATATTAATAAAGTAGTATAGATATGACCAATGTTGTTAATGGCAGATAGAAACACCATTATATATTTTGGTCATATGGGCTTATATTCTATCCTCTATAACCTCAGAAATTTGTCTTGCCAAACAGAGCCTTAGTATAAAGTGTTGTCAAGTAGGGGCTATAGGACCACTGTAGTGTAGTCGAATTAGAAGAAACAACTATTTATAGGACCATTATAGAAGAAACACCATTGCAGCTTATGGCGCTGCCATGGCAGACACCCCTTCACAAAATGCCTATAGTGGTTGTCAATAAATCGGCTAAACCAATGCCATTTAACAACACTGGTTATGACTCGCCATACAGTAGGGTGTTAAAAAAAAGCTAGTACTAGAGTTGGTTGATTGTAACTACAAGATCTACTCCTAACTAACAGAAGCACATTCAAATATCTGCAGCCAGAACAAAATTTTACAGACTGTGAAAACTGGTAAAAGAACAGCACCTTTAAACTAGTTACAAGAAACAAGTGACAGACTAAAACAGTCTTTCATAAACAAAGCAGAACAGTAGACACTATCAACAATGTTTGTACATCAAATAGTTGAACATACATATCTTCTATTGAGGAGTATTCTAGCCATTGATCTACAAAGGCAATAATATATCAGAAAAATGACAAACAAAGAAGCAACTCACCTTCTTGTGTAGAACTGATGATAGATGCTTAATCTTGGTTGTGAGTGTCGCAACTGCACAACACATTAGTGGGTTAGTATTAATTCATTAACAAGTTCCTACTAATATTCCACACACTTGATCAGATCATGAAAGAAAATAAAGTAAAGCAAACCTATTTGGTCCCATCCAAATTTAATATCAAACACTTCACAAATTAGTTAATGAATAGTAGTTTCCTTTACCTTGAACACGAGCAGAGCCACAATCTGACTCGGACATCTTAAATTCATCTCTAACCTTTGTGAGCTCAATTTTCAACTTTTCGGCAGAGGACATGTTATCTGGATGAAAATACTGGAATAAAAATAGAGTGGAAATATTAGGACAATGAATTAATTAACACCATCAACAAAACAAAAGGTGCCTATCCATCGACATGTGAAGCAAAATAATCCAGATAGCACCAGGTTAATTCAAAATATCAAGCAACCAACAACTCCCAATTACAGAAATGACCAAAGCAATCAACAAATAGAAAGAGATAGACAATAACTTGATGAGTTTCATCATGAGGCTTTAATAGCTTAAAAAAATGGGGAGAAAAATGTTGCAATATATTAATGTTTGACATTCACTAGATAAGCAGCATTTTAGATTAATTGAATAGAGAGAAAACAGAGAACAAATAAAATATAGAGTTATAAACCACAGGCTTTGACATTTGACAATTGTAGATATCAGATGAAGGTCCACGCCTCAACAATACAAGAAGGACAGACAACAAATCAAAATTATAAATAAGATATATCAAACGAAACCATGCTTGCCTTTTCAACAAGATGCTCTTTAGGAGGCTTTGACAGGTAGCTTGGAGTCCCGCCAATCAGGGATAACATATCAATTCTCTGCACTGAAAAAATCACACCGTCACTTATATTTTTCATATAAAATCCCATCATAATAGCCTTACAACATGACCACAACCCTCCACCTGGCAAGAGCTTTATAAAACAAGACTACCATCTATTATAGATTTATTTTACATTCAATCACACTACCGCATGACTAAAGGTGCAATATTCACAGATATATTCAGTGTTGTCAATTGTGGATCACAGAAAATAGTTGTTTCTTCTAATTCGACTACACTACAGTGGTCCTATAGCCCCTACTTGACAACACTTTATACTAAGGCTCTGTTTGGCAAGACAAATTTCTGAGGTTATAGAGGATAGAATATAAGCCCATATGACCAAAATATATTTGTTTGGCACAATTTTCCCTCACAAGCTTAAGCTTTTTTTTACTAGCATATAGAGTTTCTTGATAAGCTACTTCTAGTAGTGTTTGAGCTTATAGCTTATCATCTCTTTCCCCACTCAACCCACTAATTTATCAACTATGAGCTAGTTTATCTGGTATCAGCTACCTTATCTAGTATCAATTACAAGTTCATTCGCTATTGGGTAACTTCTCAGCTACCCACCATTTTTTACCAAACATAGCCTAAACAATGTATTGCAAAACAATAGCAAATTGTTCAAATCCAACTATGCTATAGCGTCGCTATTCGACAACATCAAATGTACTAACTCAAAAGGGTTTCCTCTTTAGAGGAAGATGAAATGCCAAACTTCTCTACTCTATCATCATCATCACCATCATATCATAACTTAAAGGAACAATTGAAACAGTATCAAATCAAACAAACAAAATTAAAAATATTACTAACATGAAGCTTTGGACTTCTCAGCTTCTTTAGCTTTGATATGTTGAACAGAATCTTTCAAAATGTTAAACATTGGATTCGTATCGGCACTAGATTTACTCGATTTAGCTTCAATTTCATCCATTTCCCTCACTTTCTTCAACCTCTCACTCAACTCAGCAATTGAAAACCAATCTTTTCCTTTCACTTGAGGCCTCAATTTCTTCAATTTCTCACCCAATTCATCATGCATATATAACCTAACAGTACCAAAACTCCCTGAATCATTCACCTTCGCTAACCTATCCCTTATCTCCTTCCCAAACATCGAATCCGGTAACAAACTCCCCCCACTATTCCCCGGTGACATATTCGGTCTCCACCTCGGCGTCACCGGAGTCTGATTCGGCGCATTTTTCAGCTGATTTAAACTTCCACGAATCACATCAAGTCCAATACCACCACCACCACCGATGGTAGTTTTCGACGTATCCGAAGCGGAATCTTTGGATCGATTATGCATTCTGCTATACATATCCTGAAACGAGATTGGCTTTTTCAGAGTTGATAGATCATCGGAATCAGGTGCGGTGGTTTTGTAACGGAAGCTTTGGATTTTGCTCATGATATCATCACCGGATTCGCTTTGTTGCGAAGGAGAGAGAGGGGAAGGTGTTGTGTTTGAGGTTGGTTGTTGTTTGAATGAGCTTCTGACTTGTCGTAAGGATTCGGAGAAGGAGGGTTTTTTGTTGTCGTCGCCGCCGTCATTGTTGCCGGAGTTGGAGGTGGAGAAGAGGTGGTGGAGTGGTGGAGAGTAGGGTTTGGGTTTTGTGGTTTTGAGACGGAGAAGAAGCGCCATTGTTGGTGGTGGTGGAGAAGGAGAAAGAGAAAGAGGGGTTTTTGTGAGATTAGGGTTTTTGTATTTGATTCATTTTTGATGCTGTGAAAGTGTAAGTGAAAGTGAAAGTTTGAAGAAGAGAGAATGCAAACATTAAAATTGTAGAGTAAAGTATTTTATTTTATTTTTTCAAAATATATTTAGGCTTGCCTCAAAAAACAAACATATTTAGGCTTAAATATTCGGAATTATATGTTATTGTTTTTAGTATTATTTATCAGTTATCTTTACGAGGTGAAGTTTGTTAGAAGACAAGCGAACATAGTTGATCATACTTCAGCTAGAGCGGTATGTTCTTGGGCTAGTCACCGTATTTTTATTATTATCCTTCTTGTATTGAACATTGGTTGATTAACAATAATAGTTAACCTTGTTTTGGTAAAAAAATATTACTAATCTTTTTTACTTGACTCTGTAATTAATAATGACTTTTAATTTGGTTCTGAGTTCATTTTCTGTTGATGTGGCAAGTGTGCAAAAATAGCATGATATTGATAGGTGGAGTTATTATGAAATAGAGGTGTGTTATTTGAACAATTATTTGCATGAAAACATATGGAAGAATCATGAATTTACAAAGAAAATTACTTATTGACATGGAAACCAAAACAATAGAGAAAGAAAGTGAGAGAAAAAATTATTGGTTGTTGTGGATGATACTAGGGGTGGCAAAAAAATCCGTGTTCGAGGGTATCTGCGGACAAAATTCATCATGGGCAAGGGGCGGGTAGCTAAACGGGTATTTAACTACCCGTTAATTTATGGACACGGATACGGATTCGATGATAATCGTGCCCGCGGATATCCGTACTCGTTAATAAATTAAGTAAATTACTAAAATATTTATGTGTGTGTATATGTATATAAGAGTTTGAGAACATTGAATATAACTTAATCTTGGAAGGTATGGACGGTGACATTGTTAGTGAATGTTATGAGATTTTATTTCAAATATCATTGTTATGTCGATTTATTTGGTGGTTTCTATGCTTTTATTTTAGGAAGTGGGAAGTGAAAGTGAAGTTATTGAAGCTTGGAATGTATATGAAATTTTGGATGTTATTTGGATTTTAGTCTTTTCTAGCTTTTATTTGCAGGTTTTTATTCTTTTTGGATGTTTATTTGGATTTTGGATATTTAGATTTTATTTCAACTATTGCGTTTTGGATTATGGTATATATTATGAAATTTGAATGAAATATGTTATGTATGAATGTTTAAAAGTCGAAGTTGGAAGGTAATTAAAAAAGTATTTTTTTGTAAAAAAAAATCAAAAATTCATGGGTACCCGCGAATATCCATGGCTATCTAAATATCCGTGGATTACCCGTATAGAGATACCCGCACGGATACGGGTACCATATTTATCCAACGGAGTGGGGACGGATATCATATTACCTGTACTCATGGGTACCCATTGACATCCCTAAATGATACATGAAGAAGTTAATGTTAGGCTTATAAATTAGATGAGGATGTTATTGAGATTAAAGGTCACGTTCTGAGTAAAAATTGTGTAGTTAACATATTTGTTGCGCATGGTGTGGATGAGATTAGTGGGTTAGTTGATGCTTCAAACTGTGTTAATGCTAGTCAAGTGACTAAAAGTTCTCAGGTTGTTGACACTAACAAAGGAAGGATGAGTTTTGGTTTATGTTGACCATGAACAAGAGGGAAACAACATCAAATATGATGGTTTGATAGTATTGAATACGAGGGCAAGAGTGTTACCTTTGATGACAATGAAGATTGAGATAGCCTTGGGGTGAAAATGGGTTTGAGATATATTATGTTTATCCTTTGAATGGTACTAATAAAGTTACAATTGAAGAGAACTAGCCTCAGTATACATATACGTATCTAATTTTTTTTCTTTCAAGTAGTCTAATGTCCAAATAATGAGTGTCCGAAATTTGAACTCTGACCTCTGCATATGTCATGCAATGGCGACCAACGAAGTAAAGCTCACGCGGACATACATATCTAAATTTTAAACCCGAATTACTATTTATTTATTTATTTGCAAATTTAATTAATTTTACTTTTTTAAATTCAAATATTGTTTTTGTTTTTTCTTTTTAAATTCGGTATCCTTTTTTATAAAACAAAAGACGGGGTGCGGAGGGGTAGCATGCTGCGACACCCTAATCTTATAATATTAGAAATAAAAAGAGTATAAATAAAGAGGGGGACTAAAGCCAAAACCCTCAACAAAAAAGAAGAAAACAAGAAACCCAAAACAAAAAGAACAAAATAAAAGCATAAGAAACAACAGCACTAACGGGCTAGAGCGGGGTACGGTTTGAAGCACCTACCTTGAATCCTTTGTTAGCCTCAGTTTGCTGCTTCTTTAACCTGCTCTTTGACTTTCTCGAAACCAGTTGAAATGGTTGATTTGTGTTTCCAACCAAATCAACATTGTCAACATTTTGAGCTACATTAGACCAAGATTCACTAAAAAATTCTGTAACTTTTTGGGCATCATTAGGAACTAGCCTTAAAACTTGTATGTCGTGAATTACAGTTAAGCTAAAGTTCGACAAATTAGGGTTTGTCACCACCATAGATCTACCAAATTCCTCCTTACTTAAATGAGAATCTTGAATATAATCCACGTCAGTGACTGCGTCACCCCAAGGACCAACAATATGCATATCCGAAAATTTGTTGTGATGTTGGTCCTTCCTCTGTGTCTCAGCCAGAACATAATTATAAACTTGCAAAGGTTGCTCACTAACCACTCCAACAGAGATATTAGGAACCTCTTCCTCAAAGTTTAATCCCACAAACATTGTTGAACCAAAAATCTTTTTGATGAATGTTTTAATGATAACAAACCTTATAGAATAAACACTAAGTTTTATGAATGGTGATCTACTGATGTTTGC
>Ga0315913_1006479_pt1 | contig 14157 bp, 10 predicted proteins | sample MpolsnodulesMG_FD_207736 | JGI IMG/M metagenome (GOLD analysis project Ga0315913, IMG submission 207736) | Medicago polymorpha root nodule microbial communities from Los Angeles, California, United States - small nodules | ecosystem: Host-associated > Plants > Roots > Nodule | place: USA... | reverse complement strand
AATTGGTTGAAAATGGATACATTTAGGTTTACCTTGAAAGATAGGGCAGCCTAAATATTCGAAAGGAATAGTGCCTACTGCAAACCCGGACAAATGAGAGAGCATATTTCTTCTAGTAGCAGTCATAGCCCCGGTAAACAATTTACTTTTCTCAAAATTTACCATTTGACCGGAGATGTCCGAATATATTTGAAAAATGTTGAGCAGACATTTTATATTTTTCTTTAAGCCAACACAGCAAATGAACACATCATCTGCATAAAGAATATGAGTCGGGAGGGAAATACCTCGACAGTAAGACATAGGCTGCAAACAATTATTAATCCGCTCCAATTCCATATAGCGACTTAAACATTCTTCTGCCAGACAAAATAATAACGGGGAGAGAGGGTCCCCTTGATTCTTTTTGTTACCTAGCATGCTACTTATAGAATCTTAATTGTTAGCTACCCTTTAAGAATTTAGTTATGCAGTGATAAAAATTAATTCTAAATAAATAGATCAATTAAAGTTGATTTTAGTTAAAAGTAAAATAAATGTTAAGTTCTTGATAAAAAAAATGTAACGTTATTTATGTTTAAGAAAATTGTTATGGTCACACAAAAAAAAATATGCTTACCAACTCTAAAAAAAACCTAGCTTGTATTCCAACAAACAAAACAAGCATCGGTTTTTGTTATTCGTTGATTTTCAACTTTTCGTGATGATTTTCTTCATATCAAATATCATAATTGTTTGAATTCATTTATGTAAAAGTGAATTGAATGAATAACTGTTGCAACAATCTGGTAGTAGTTTCTCCTTTTGTTAAAAAACAAAAGTTGAATGACACTATAAATTAAGGTTAAAAATCAGTGAATTTGAATATATTGAATTGAATAATTTCACAATAATAAACAATGCTAGACAGTGCCTGCCAAGGGGACAAGTTTCGGTTGATGCCCCACTTCCCAATTCCCCCCTTTTATAATTTTAAATTAAAACTACTTTTTTTTTCTTTATCAATTATGACCTTTTTATAATTGTAATGATATGATGAAAACAAAAAACTAATTTATTAAAGGGGTTCTCCTTTCTGCCCCAAATATTTTAGAATATGATTATTTTTTCCCCACAATGATTCCTACTTTTCTTGTGCTGGGTTTGTTTCTTCCACTGCTCTCATTACTTTTATTTGCTCATTCTTACTTTTTGGTTAATAAAGCTTTGGACACTTTGTCCCTCTCTCAAGCCTTCAAATTTTAATTTGCAAGCTTTCAATTGTTTATTTAGAGATAATATGACAATAACTATATTCATTCACTAAAATGGGAGTTGTAATATTCTTGTTCCACATGGTACTTTCACAAATGGTGGCCATGTTGTTCTACGCACAACATAAACTAAACATGTACACCTCTCTCTACTTGGATTCAAACATTGTAAGAGACTAGTCATTTTCCCCTAGTCTCTTATCTTATGTATGAAAGGAACAATCGATTTTAAATATTTACAAATGTTAGTTGTTAATATGTTACATGGACTAGAGTTTAAATCTTAAACTTTTTTTAAAGTCTCTTGAAGTGTCTCATCTCAAATACTTGATTCAACTATTTTAGTTATGTTTTGAAGATTACTGACGAGAGAAATCTTAATATGTTTTGAAGGATTATACCAATCTTTAGGTACCAAAGAGTGAGAGAAATCTATATAGAAGCTTGCGAAGGGACGAGAACGGAAGAGAAGAGACCTGGACCAAGTGAAGTGTATTAACAATGAAGAGGGTAGAGTTTTGGTTCAAGAAAGAGATATTAAGGATAGATGGAAGCAGTATTTCCACAACTTATTTAATGAAGGATATGAGATCTTATGAGACTCTAACAAGTTAGACATCAGAGAGGAGGACCGCAATATAACTATTATCGTCGGATTCAGGAGCACGGGGTGAAAGAAGCATTGAAAAGGATCAGCAATGGCAAGGTAGTTGGGCCAGACAACATACCTATCAAAGTGTGGAAAAGTCTTGGCGATAGAGGAATTGTGTGGCTCACAAAAAATTTCAACGAGATTATGAGGATGAAGAAAATGTCATACGAGTGGAGAAGAAGCACCTTAATTCCAATCTATAAGAACAAGGGGGATATACAACATTGCGCGAATTATAGGGGAATTAAGCTAATGAGCCATACCATGAAGTTATGGGAAAGGGTAATTGAACGAAGTCTAAGAAAAGAGACTCATGTTACGGATAACCAATTTGGTTTTATGCCTAGGAGGTCGGCTATGGAAGTGATCTACTTACTTCGACGCGTGATGGAGCGATATCGTACAGATAAAAAAGACTTACACTTAGTTTTCATTGATTTGGAGAAGACATGTGATAGAGTACCTAGAGAGATTTTGTGGAAAGCCCTGGAGAAGAAAGGGGTGAAGATTGCCTATATTAGAGCTATCCAGGATATGTATGAGGGAGCTTCGAATAGTGTGAGGACGCATGATGGGGATACCGTAGATTTTCTCGTAACAATAGGACTGCACCAAGGGTCAACCCTAAGTCCTTATCTTTTTACTTTAGTTTTGGATGTACTGACAGAACATACCCAAGAGTTAGCACCGAGATGTATGATTTATTCAGATGGTGTAGTCTTGCTTGGTGAGTTGAGGGAGGAGTTAAATGGGAAGCTAGAGACCTGGAGGCAATCCTTAGAAGCGTATGGTTTCCGCCTGAGTAGAAGCAAGACAAAGTATATGGAATGTAACTTCAGCAAAAGGAGAAGTAGGTCTACCTTTGAGGTGAAAGTTGGAGATCATATCATACCCCAAGTTACACGGTTTAAATATATTTGGTCCATAGTACAAAATGAAGGAGAAATAGAAGCAGATGTAAATCAACGTATTCAAGCTGGGTGGTTGAAGTGGAGAAGAGCCTCAGGTGTTTTGTGCGATAAGAAAGTACCACTTAAGCTGAGAGGAAAGTTATATTGGACAGCAGTCAGACCAGCAATGTTGTTGGTACGGAGTGTTTGGCGATTAAGATCCAACACAAGAGTCAAGTAAGTGTAGCAGATAAGAGGATGTTGCGTTGGATGAGTGGTAAGACTATACATGATAGGATTAGGAATGACACCATCTGAGAGAGAGTGGGGGTAGCACCTATAGTAGAAAAGTTGGTAGAAAATAGGGTTAGATGGTTTGGACATGTAGAGAAGACTTTTTGATGGAACATTATGGCGTCATTTGATCCATGTAGCCGACCCCAGTTAGTGGAATAAGGCTTGGTTGTTGTTGTTTGAAGATTACTGATTGATTCTCTTTATGGGTCAATTTATACATTTGTCTTCATTTATTTTTATTTTTTGGTATCGGAAAGTCTATTATTTAGAATTTTGTATTATCTTAGTGAATCAAAAAATTAAATATCTTAAGGTAAGAATGTTAATAATATTCTTTTTTCAGACATATTCCCTCCGGTCCTAAATATAAAAGAAGATTCTTTTTTCATGTACATTGAATAAATGATGCATGTATTTAATTCATATTATAGTCTAAATACATTACTTATTCAATGAACCTAAAAAAGAATCTTCTCTTATAATTTGGGCCAGAGGGAGTGATACTTTTCTCTTTTCTTTTAAATGAATATATACTATATATAAAGAAAATAACCCACTTTGGGCTTGCTTTTTCTCCTTCTCCAATTACCCCCACCTTTCAATTCAGATAGCACATATAACAAATAGATAAGAGTAAATTCAAATATTAAAAAAATGTAACAAACTCAATCCTTATTGTCCAGGATATATCAGTTTTACATGCAATTAGAACAATACTAGAAATTTAAGTGTTACAGATTTTAATTACAACATGGATGAAAACATAATTTATATATCATTTTTTTATTTTGGTAGCATAATTTATTATCACTCAAATATGATTTTCTCTCATTCTAATGTATTAAATATTTTTTTTATGAATCAAGAGGAAAGAAAGGCATCAAGGGGAAACTAGGCATCCTAACAAGGTCGACACCCCGTAGCAGCCCCCATCCTACACCACCTGCTCGAAAAATTTATTAAAAAAGAGAAAAATTGTACAAGATGGGGGACCAAACCAAAACCCTAAAAAAATGACAAAAAAAGAAAGAATAAAATCAATAGATCTAAGGAAATGAAGAGTTTGAAAGTCCTTAACTATCTATAAACAAACCTCCCTAAGAAACAAGGGTAAATAATCCCACCAAATAATAATCATGATATTATGGCCAAAGAAATTGTCCGCACACGCATTCCCTTCATTGAGAAGGAGGGCGAGCACCCTTAGAACGGGTTTTGTAAGCTTCTCTGTTAAGTTCTTTCTTTTGCTTCTTCATTAAATAAGGCATTAAAGTACATTAGGATCATCTGCTTATTTCACCAAGACATGGCGAATCAGATCAAGGTCTTGCTGGAGCATTGGGTAAATTTGTAAGTTTGCTCCTTTCTTTTGTTGTGTTTTAGGAACCAACTCCAAAGGGGCGGAGACAGTTGGTGCATCGTAATTGTTAGGAGAATCATTTTCTGGTTCAATAGTTTGAACTGCCAAAGTCAGAACTGGTTCCAAAACTGTTGAGTTTTTCTCAAGTTTTTGAACCATACCAATAGTATCAATATTGAATTGTAAGGTTGGCAAAATTCTGTTTCTGTATCTGGGTCTTTCGATAGGCGGTGATCCTAAGAGACTTGCATTCTGGGAACCTGTGTTGACAACCATAAAATCTAGATTGCGGTGCTGGCAAAGTCGTTTTCTCTCAAGTCTGTCATGTCCTCTCTGCCTGTCTATGCTCTTTCCTTTTTTAAAGCTCCGTCAGGTATAATCTCTTCCATTGAATATATTTTTAAAAAAAAAATGGGGAGGGAGGGAGGATCACAGGAAAATTTCCTAGATTGTTTGGAGCTCAGTATGCTTACGAAAGGAGAATGGGGATTTGGTGGTGAGACAGTTGAAGGAATTTAATCTTGCTTTGTTAGGAAAGTGGTGTTGGAGGATGTTAGTGGATAGAGGAGGGTTGTGGTTTAGGGTACTGGTGGCGAGATATGGTGAGGAGGCTGGGCGGTTGGAGGTTGGGGGCCGGAGTGTATCTACTTGGTGGAGGGAGATAGCGAAGATTAGGGACGGAGTAGATAGTGAGGTGGGAGGGTGGTTCGCTGATAGTGTGTATAAGAAGGTGGGGAATGGTTCAAATACATTATTTTGGCATAACAGGTGGTTAGGCAATGTCCCGTTGTGTAGGCGGTTTAGTCGTTTATTTGATTACAGTCGCTGATGTGTTCTCCTTAGGTTGGGAGGTAAGGGAGATGCGTGGATATGGAGGAGAAGGTTGTGGGAGTGGGAGGAGGAGTTGTTAGAGGAATGTCGCCTATTACTTAACAATTTTGTTTTGCAGACTGATGTTACTGACAGGTGGCAGTGGCTCCCTGACATTGCGGGGGGGTACACTGTGCGTGGAGCTTACCAAATTCTTACTACACAGGTAGCTCCTTTACGTGATGAAACGAGAGATCTTGTTTGGCATAAGCAGGTACCTTTGAAGGTCTCTATTCTAGCTTGGAGGTTGTTGCGGGACAGATTGCCAACAAAACAGAACCTTTTGAGGCGTGGTATTATACAATCCGCGGACACTCATTATGTGGCGGGGTGTGGGAACAACGAATCATTATTATATATGTTCATTCACTATGATATTTTTGGTGCTTTATGGCAACATGTTAGGAGTTGGCTTGGCATCTCAGGAGTTGATCCCTATAATATTCATGCTCATTTCATTCAGTTTACAAACGCTATAGGCACTTCGAGGTCCCGACATTCATTTATGCAGCTTTTGTGGCTATTGTGTGTGTGTGTGAATATTATGGAACAAAAGAAACAACAGATTATTCAATAATGTTCACACTCCACTGACAGACTTGATGAATAAAGTTAAATATATGTCTTTGTGGTGGCTAAAAGCTAATAATGCTAGTTTTGTTTATGGTTCACAAAGATAGTGGTCGGACCCTTTATGTTGTTTGGGTATCGACTGATTTCTGTTATTGCTTTTTGTACTCAGACAGACTGTAATTTTGGGGTGACCTCTTGAGTACACCTTGTGTTAAAGGGGATTCATCGCCGTTGTTAATATATATTCCATTTTTGATTCTTCAATAAAAAATATTATAGTCATATATGTCATGTGAAAATAGATATTATATATCTTAACTAAAAATACAAAATGATTGTAAACTATAACTCTTGTTACATCTATGTATTACATATATATTATCTATCAAGTAACTAATTTTTTAATGAATCGTCATATAAAAATTTGTAACGTTCCATTATTTGAATATAAATAAATAGCAATATTAATCTCTGTCAAAAAAAAAATAGCAATATTAATCACATTTACAAAAACAAAAAAGACAAATTTACTATCGGTATTTTTTTTAGGAAGTTAATAGGGATACTTGTGGATGTATGTTATTTATTTTTTTTAAAAAGAAAAAATATTCTTTCTTTTTTGTTTGAGGGGAAATATTATATCTTTCATTTTTAAACACGCATGCTAAACAGATTAAAAAAATAAGAAATTTTTTTTTATTATAATAATGACGTTAATGATAAAAACATTAAAATAATTATAAAGTGGTAGATTATAAAATGTTTTTATTAAATATTATAAAGTGATAGATTACAAATATGTAAAAAATTTGTCAAAAATAAAATCAAAATGTTATAAATAATAAATATCTCATTAATGTAAAAGATGGCGTTAATGAGTCCCGTGTTTTTTATATATCACCAAAAAATATTTGTATTTTTATATAAATTTATAAATAATAAATATATATCATGTACATGTTTTTTTTATATATTGAATTGTAATTACAATATTATAATTATTAATATTGTTATTATTATCATTATTATTTAGAATATACTTTTTCTAAAATTATTATTATTATTATTTAGAATATACTTTTTTAAAAATAATTATTTAGAAGATGCATAAAAAAAACTCAATTTAACTAATTATCAACATTTGAATAGTTGCTACAAAATATTATAAAGTGATTGACTAAAAATATGTGAAAGTATTACAAAATGACAAAGATGACATAAGTGAAAAAAAATTCCCGTGTTTTGTTAAGCATCGCTGATATATATCTGTCTCATATTATTTGTATATTATTGATAAATAAGCGGAAATTCTATAATTTCATCAATTTTGAATTAATTAACTGAAAATGGCGGGAGCGAATAGTGATTTAATGTTTTGTTAATTAAGGTTTTGTTAATTTAATGTTTTCAATGATTGAATGTTTTTTAATGAATAGATTGTTTTCAATTAGCAATTAGGTTATTTTAATTTCGTTATGTAAAAAAAATAAAATTAATGCACTAGTTTTTCTTTCTCTCAAAAAAAAAATGCACTACTTTTTCTTTTTGTTAAAAAAAATATTATTGACAAGCGAAATGTATTTATTAAAATTATTCTATTTAATTTTTTATACTAAATATTTAAACAATTGTCATTTTTTTTTTTTGATAAGCAAGGAGCGTAGACAGACATCAAGAGGCATCATCGACATCCCAACTAAGTTGGCACCCCGAGAGTCTTTCATCATATGCCGCCTCACTCTAAAAAATTTATTAAAAAAAGGGAAAAAATAATTATAAAAGGAGGGGGGACTAGACCAAAACCATAAAATAAATAAAAAAAAACATAAAAAGAAGGAAAAAGAAATAGAAGAAACAACTAAAAAGCAACCAAAAAACAGATCATGGAAATCTGTAATTTGGAAGCCCACATCTATCCCTATAGAAATCAAGCCTTAAATCAATAGGAAGACTGTCTAGCCAAACTACACCAACACTAGAGTGACCCATAGAAGCCAACTTATCTGCACAGCTGTTTCCTTCACGAAAAATATGAGAAGAAATAACCTAAATCCGAAGTTGTCGAGCATTATGCCAACGGTTACGTAACATAATAGGAACCAACAGAGAGTTAGAAAAAAATCATAAGAGCACTAGTGGAGTCACTTTCAAACCAAATATTACTCCACCCTTCCCGGGCAGCGAACTCAATAGCAAGAATGATTCATAGGACCTCTGCATAGAAAACAGACTGAATACCAATATTACAATAAAAAGCACCACGAAATGTGCCAAGAGTATCACGAAACAGTCCCCCACAAGCCGCGTGTCCACCAATTACCGACCCGACTGTATTAACTTTCAACCATGGAGCGGAAGGGGCCTTCCATAATACCAAAATTATTTCTTTGACTCTGCGACAATGATGCGAAACCGCAAACGAATCAAGAAAAGAGAAGTTCGCCTGCAAGCACTTACCCTTAGAAACATTACCAGAAATTGCAATAAATGATTGAATACGGACTTTGGCTGAATAGAAAGATGGTGTCACATCTGAAAATCTAACGGCGTTACGAGCCCACCAAATTGTATGAAGAGTATCCAAGATAGCTGCTAGAAAAATGTCCGACACTTGGGAGGAACACCGAGCTGGCCTACACAAAAGGAGAGAACCTACTGAAGTGGAGTCAATGACACAATTAAACTTACCCCCAATCCAGTCCCAAAGGTGAGCAGCGAACTGACAACGAAGAAAGAGGTGCTCGGAGGATTCATCCATTGTCAGGCATAAGCTACAAATCGACACAACAATGCAACCACGGGATCGAAGATTTTCATCAGTGGCCATCTTACCATGACGGAGCCTCCAATAGATAAACGAGTGAGAAGGTGGGATAGTAGAGTTCCAAATGGATTCCGCCTAAGGCAGCGAAGGAGTTTGAGGGCGCATAAAAGATAAAGCATGCTTCGATGAGAGTGTGCCATCCAAAGTATGCTTCCAAACCAACACATCCGGGAGCTGATTATGAGGTAAAACAAGAGCATCTAATCACTCTCTAATGTCTCCAAATTCGGTTAGAACCGCAGGCAAGTTCCAGGTTCCGTTTACAATCACTTCTGACACCATACCTTTAAGATGTCCATGAAAATCAACATCAAGGCTAACCAAATCCTCCAGAGGTTCTCCTAACCAATTATCGGTCCATAAGTGTATTCTATCCCCCGTGCCTACAATCCACAAAGAGTTAATCAAAACTGTGCCAATATGAATTTTAATGCGCGACCATACCGAGGATTTAAAATAGCGCATATTTGGCTGACCATTTGAGAAGTAGCGCTTCTTGAGTAAACTAGACCATTTCCTTTGCAATTAAATCCCAAGACAACTTCATAATTAAATCTTCATTAGTCAAACTTGTAGGCTTAATATCTAGCCCACCTTTAGCCCACGGCCGACACATCACTTTCCACGCAACCGTGCAAACTTTTTTTGTAAGAACATCACCACTCCAAATAATTTTTTTTATCCATGAGTCAAGTAACCGCAGCAGCCTTCTAGGCCAAAGATAAACATGGAAAGAATAAACCAGCATTCCATGAATGATTGATTTTACAAGCTGCACCCTTCCCATAATTGAGAGAATTCTACCCTTCCAAGTAGCTAATTTATTTTTTATTCTGTCTATAATCATTCGAAAGTGAATTACCTTTGGTTTTCCTTGAAAGATGGGACAACCAAGATACCGAAAAGGAATCGTACCAACAGAGAAACCCAATAAATTAGCAATCATATTTGTCTGAGTTCCTGACATAGCTCCTGTGAAGAAACAATTGTCATTATCATTGGATTACCTTAAACAATTCATAGGAGAGTGGTTCTATAGCATAAAACAGATCTAGTGTGGATACAACCAATAATTTAACATTCAATAATTTAAAGATTATTTTTATGAGATTTTATAAATATAAAATAAAAAAGAAAAATAATTTGCTGTTTGTTTGTCAAAATAAAAATCACTTTAAAAAAAATATAAAAGAGTGTTGTTAGTTTTTCCGCAACAAACAATTTACTCTCTCTTCCACTCCGACTATATAAGATTTTCTTCCGCCTCTATCTTCAAACCATCATAACCAACTCTCTCTCTTCAAACCATCGTAACCGAACCAATCACACACACTCTCCCACTTCATTGATTTTCATCTCACATTTTATGAATATGTCAACAAAAAGAAGATTACTTGTGTTCCGGTCTTAACTCCTCGTCATTCTTTTTTGACGTTGAACACATTCTTCATGTTATTCCTCCAGTGGCGTATGTGAATCATCTTGAGAAAGTGAAGGTGTTTGTGTTGTTGATGAAGACGTTGGCGTCGTTACTCCAACAATCATTCTATTGATGGAAAAGAATAAGATTATGACCTCAACTCCTCGTTCTTCTACGCCACAGTTGAACGCACCAATATGTCGCTGTCATCGGTCTGGTCCATAAACCACCGCCTTAAGAACTGCGTCGCTCTCATCGGTCATCGTTGTGTTCACCACCGTCTCCATCACAACATCCCAATTATTTTACAACCACATCGTTAGAGCTGTCAAAACGTACGGCCCGGCCCGAAAGCCCGAATAAAACGTAGGGCTTAGGCCAAATAATTGCAGCACGTATTTAAACCGGGTTTTATCTCGGCCCGAAAAAGCCCGTAACCTGTTAGGGCTAGCCCGTTCGGGCTACCGGCAGCCCGCCAGAAATACAAGTTGGTTTTTTTTTGGTGTGGTATGTGTGTGCGACTATACTGGACACAACCCAATTACAATTAGTGAGATCCGATCCTGTCCAATTAAATTGATAAAAGAAAAGAAAACCTAATTGGCTAATTCACTCACTGAATCTGGCGGCTCCTTTCTCTCTATTGTATTCTTCTGGTCTCACTCTTCACACGCTCACTCACTCACGTCTCACTTCTCGAGGTATGACTATGAATATACTTTTCACTTTATCATTCATTCATAGTTTTTTTTTATTTTTTATTGTTTGATTAACCAAATTAAAATCAAATATAGCCAATTAGGCATGCAATTCTAAATATTGTATAAAACAAATTTGCAGCCTCATTATCATAACATCAAGCTTAATTTAACAATATATAACATCAAATAAATTTGTTCTTAAATCCAAATATTGCGTGATTGATTAACTTTTATTTGTTTCTCGTTTTGAAGGATTTGATACAGGTGCAAGAATTGATAGGAGTATAGTACTCCATGATCTCAAACTATCTGTTCAGTCCATAAAGAATGGAAAAAAATAGATACGTTCGGGCTGGCCCGTTAGCCCGGGAGCCCGTATTGGGCCGGGCTCGGGCTATATAACTCCAGCCCATATTTAAACCGGGCTTTTCAGCCTGGCCCTAAAAAGCCTGTTACCCAAACGGGTCGGGCCACCCATTTTGACAGCTCTACCCATCGTTCTCAGATCTTCCATTGCGAGTGATTATTTATAATTTTTGTTAAAAATTGTTATTCAAGTTGTTCGAATTATTTCATCATATATAATAACCACTTTATTTTATCTTTAAATCTTGCAAGCTAACACTCATTAAAAGAGAATCACTTAAAATGAATGTGTCGTGTAAATTCGTGTGGTAAGGTTGTTTTGCCGTGTAGCAACGGTCTTAAACATATATCGTAAATTTCATATGAAATTATTTTTTGTTCTTATCATGTCAACATTATATCATGTGTTTACCAAACACATGATAAGATAAATTAATGTTAACATTTTTTTTTTATCATGCGTAAATCAAACACATGGTATAATATATGTTTATGCTATCATTGTCGTATCCTATGATTATCTAGTTTTTTATCCTATCTTATTGATATCTTATCATGTACATCAAGAAGGATCTTATGCTATTTGTTTTGAGTGATGTTGAATCCTAATAGAATTGTTACATATCATTTCTATAATGTAATTTGGAACAAGACGGTACCTTATTGTTGTTATTTTCTTCGAGTGCTATTATATCCTATTAGAATTGTTACATCTCGTTTCTATAGTAGAATTGTTAAATCTCATTTGTGCGATGCTTGGTTGGATACCATCTTTCGATCTGGATTCAACAAGACTTGTTTCGCCTGATGTTGATCGAAAGGGTTAGGTGTGTAGACACTCTGTATTTATCGTAGTTGTTGATGTCGTACCTCCATGACTTTATTTGCTACGGTTGCTTTATGCATCGTCAGTGGACTGTTTTGCATTTCTGTCGTTTGTTCATCCCTCAATTTGAACTACGACCGGATTTTCAAGACCTATGCGACTCTGTGCTCTATCTTGGTTCGTAAATGGTTGGTTTGACCCGAAAGGGCGTTTATTGCTTGTTGATATTTGATGGGAGCTGCTGGAACTTAGGTCGTTTCTGTGTTGGCGGACGATTCATACGCCTATTTAGAAACTCTGAATACTCATTCTATGTTTTTTTGTAATTTGGTTTCGTGCTCACACGTGGATTCACTGGATTGTCTGTGGCAGTGATTATTTAGGGTTGTTGTTTGTTGTATGCCACGTTGTACTGAATTGTTGTATCATTAGTTGGGGTTTTGATTTTGTGGTTTACTGGTCAGGTCATTGCCCGTCAGTCTTGTACTTCCTTTTCTGTTTTAATTTAATTTCTATTTTGTCTAAAATAAAATTAAAAATTGGAAACAAGATGGTACCTTATGTTATTTGGTATTGGGAAAAATCCAAGTCCCACATCGGATAGAAAGGACTCTTGAGAAGAGTTTATAAAGAGGAGGCACTCCTCACCTTACAAACCGGTTTTGTAAGGATGAATTAGGCCCTTAATTTCAACATGGTATCAGAGCTTGTCGAATTCAAGGGTCACTTACCTATTCACGCACCAAGCCCAAAGAGTGTTGGGTGTGAGGGGGGTGTATTGGGAAAAATCCAAGTCCCACATCAGATAGTGAGGACTCTTAAGAAGAGTTTATAAAGAGGAGACACTTCTCACCTTACAAGCCGGTTTTATAAGGATGAGTTATGCCCTTAATTTCAACATTTGGAACAATTTGATTAGACGTGAAGTTTTAATGTGGATGACCAGCTTTATGTAGTGGATGCATGTAATGTCATATTTTTGAGGAAATTTGGTATGGTACTTTGTGTTGGTAGGCATGACTAGTGCTTTGATAAATCGTGGTCTAGAGAATGCATGCTAAACAAGAACATACAAAAGTGACAATTAAAAAGAAAGATGAGTATAGTTTCATATTTGATTGTTATTTTATAACATATTAAATTTTATTTATTTATTCCTTAAAAAAGTATTATTTGTAATTAGTATAAAAATACTCATTAATATTTCTAAATAAAAGTTTTTTTCAACCTTAAATAAAAGTTATTTATTACCTAATGCAATTGTAACTTAAAATTTAGTCAATCGCATAGTTACAAGTGGTTAAGAATATGGGGCTAACCCTCACCTTCCTCACGGGTGAGCAACCATGGATGCTACCTAGCTACTGTTTTTTAGCTAAAAATTAAAAGTAACTTAAATTTTCTACTTAAGTTTGAGGTTCAAACTCTGATCCTTGTATATTATAACACATTGTAGAGTTATACTTACGGAACTATGTCAAATCCATTTATCTAAATTTAGAGATTATCATGATAACATTTATCTAAATTTGTTCACAAGAAAGTATTAATCTAAAAAAAATTAGTCAAATAGTTTATGCCTAAAACTTCACATTTATGGTGAAATAATGTATATTCTAATACATTGTCCATATCCGATGAATTATGTTCACGGAAACCAATGTTATATCTTTAATCATAACATTTTAATTTTAATCTTTTATCATTTATTTTTATCAGTTTAAAAAACAATGCATTATCGATATAAACTAAAAAAATTCATAAGCATTTGATGTGAATTTATTATTCTGAGATGTTTTTTTTTTTTTTGAAGAGGCTAAAATGAAATATATTAACACATGAAAATGTCTGTACAAATAATTACAACGGGAGACCGAAACAATAAAGTGAAAGCAACGGGAAAGAAGCTATTAGCCTATGCCCAAAATGGTGAACGGACTAAGCCACCAGCCATGAAAATTGAAGGGAAGAGTAATGTACTTCTCCTTCAACCACATATAGGAGATGACCTTTATCCTCTCAACCACCTGAAGAACGGGGCTTTCGGAGCCTGTAAACAACCTATTGTTTCGTTCCTTCCAGATTTCCCAAACTGTTGCATACCAAATAACGTGTAACAACGAAC
>Ga0315913_1006476_pt1 | contig 14159 bp, 8 predicted proteins | sample MpolsnodulesMG_FD_207736 | JGI IMG/M metagenome (GOLD analysis project Ga0315913, IMG submission 207736) | Medicago polymorpha root nodule microbial communities from Los Angeles, California, United States - small nodules | ecosystem: Host-associated > Plants > Roots > Nodule | place: USA... | reverse complement strand
TTTATTTTGTTTTAGGGTCGTTTCTATGAAATAGGAGGCTCAGTTCTATTTTTAAAATAGGTTCTAGTAAAATAAAAATTCAATTTTTTTTGTGTAGCTAAGTTTCATTAAAAAAATCAGAATCAGAAGAACTTTTAAACATGAAACAAAACAAAATAAAATTAAGTGAAAGAGAGGTGAAATTTACCTAATGGTATCGTTTGGAATGTCACTCCTACGTCGTAGGAAAGGGGAAAACGAATGCTTTATGCGAAAAAGAAATAATTGTTGTGATTCTTTCAATGAAATAGCTTTTCAAATTGACTGATTAATTGATTATACAAATTGATGGTGGTTTGATAGCATCAAATCTATGTCCAGTAAGTAGAACTAGAGTCTAGAAAACAACTCATACGCTTACGGAATAAAAAAGAAAGTAACATGTAATTTTTTAATTTAAGTGGGGGTGGGTATTATAATTTTTTTTAGGCCCATAGTTTTTAGAGGCCCAGTTTGGTAACGCTTCTTGCACTTCCCAAGGTCCGGCCCTGTTTTGTTTCAGGTTTACAAAATGACCTTTATGGTCACTACCTTTAAGACTCTACGGAACATTCCAATCCTCCCACATAATCCTCCCACATCTTCTTCACTGTAGTACAGATCTCGTTGGCATTTAAACGTTGCTGATTCCAAATTCTTTTTGTTGTGATATGTCTAGTCGGGTTTGGAATTTCGTGATGCGGTGGTTAGATTTCATGTTTATTATGCCTCCAAAATTGTTTTTACATTTGAGTGGTGAGGTAGGAAATAAAAGAATAAGGTTAGACTTTTGGTTAATTTAGCATGCAACAATTTGGATGATTTAGAATACGCGTAATGGTAGAATCTTCAATAAAACGTTGAAGGCACTGGAAGAATTGGTCGATGAAATAAAGGTGTTGTCTTGGCGTTGGATCTAGCACTATTGAAGATTCCAAGTTGTTTGTATTATGAGTGGTGTAGGAACTCCAAAGATTATCTATTGAGGTGACTTCTTTGGTTGTTGTTAGCTTTCTGTTTTCATGGTTTTACACACACTCATAAGAAAATAGTATATCAAGTCATAAATTCATGTTTTTCTCCCATTCTAGCTAGGTTTTGTGTTCCTGATAGGAGGTTAGATGATTTATCTGATGTTTTAGTTTTTTTAGTTGAGATTTGGTGTCAAACTAATGTTTGACAACTGGATTCAACGGAACCTAACTTATACATACTTACATGTCCCCGTCATTCAGCTCTTTTATTGCGCCAACGTGTGTGATATGACTTTCTAGTTGTAACAAACCCTTTAACCATGTTTTTTTTTTCAATAACAATAGTAATTTAACAAATATAATATAAATTCTTATCTTTTTATGAACACCAGCAATATAACATTAAAAATTTGTTAGAGGGTAAAATTGTAAGAAAAATGTTACACAAAAATAATTTTTTTTAAAGAGGTAGCTATTTTCTTTATAGATGAAGCCAATATTATTAATAGTAATCCAAAAATCTAACATTCACAAACCTACACTGAAAGTATGAGAAAAAAGTTGTCACGAAAATTGTTTTAAAATAATTGTTCAAATATCGGTTCATAAAAATATTATCCACTTTAAGTAAAACGAATCTCTCAGTGGCAAATTACGGAGTTTGTAATTATGCCATTGAAGATGAAGTGCTTAACTGTCTGGTACAATGAAAATTTTATGCAAAGGGCAACATTTTGCAGCATTCAATTTGGCTCATGATACACCCACGGTACTCATAAGAGCATCTCTAATGAGAATATCTAAATATGTTCCATAGAAGAATAAACTCGTTCCTTGTTTCTTTTCTCCGTTAGAGAAATTTGACATGGCTACCTTAGTTTTTTATTTTTTTATTTTTATCATTAGAGCAAAATATGTATGAATTGCATAAGTATAACGTAGCATTGTAAATAAAAATGGTAGAATATGAAACTCAAAATTTCTAGGTTCCTTAAAAATAGACCATTAGAGATGCTCTAACAACCCACCAACTATTTGTTTATCAAAATTTCTAGATTGTATTACAGCACAATTTCAACAAGGAATAAGCATTAATTGTAAAAAAAACCATATGATTAGTTCAAGTTAATAAAAAAAACCACATGATTAGTTCAAGTTAACCCGTGAATAAAAGAAACATCAATGAAGGCCGGATGCCTGCAACAAGAAGAAACTATCTGTTTTAATTCACCAGTTGATACATACAAGACACCATGAGCATCAAAGCCCCCCATCCATCTCTTCTTCTAATTTTGCCAAATCTTTAGAAGCATAGCTCCCAACCCCACCCCGAAAAATACCTACTCAATTGTATTTACAACTATCTCTTAAAAAAATGGTCTTGCTAACGAGTACCCTAAGAGCTCTTTAATGATTCCAAATTAAGAAAATGCATATTGAAAAAGTCATACTTCAATTTCCAAGCATTGAATGCATAATTAAGGTTGTTAAGAGTGTCTTTAGGACACTCGTTAACATTTCCCAAAAACATTTTGGCGTAAGCAGACATACAGAGGAGAGGTTGCTCCATTCCAAGGTCAAGTTTACAAGGCATAGGCATACCATATGTTTCAACAAGGATCCTAGAGTCAGTACTTAGTACAAAAAAATGATGCAAAGATAAAGAACAGCCAATCAAACCTAAAACCCTTGTGTATCAGAATATGTAATTCAAATTCAAATTTGTCAATTCAGTCACATATGAGCCCATAATAACAATAGAGGGGAAAACTATTAAAAAAAAATGGCACATAAAACAATGACCGACTAATCTCAATGAATCTGGTGAGGTCAAAGGTTGTCATCTTACAAAAGCTCATCACAAAATCCATAAACGAGGAAACCATTGATTGTAAACCACACATGTTGAACAAACTTGATCGCGGTCTTTCAATTGTAAGTACAATTTTACCGCACCCCACCCCCTCTAAATTTTAGATTGCTTGATTCTAATAATAACAAAATAATTACGCACCCAAGTAAAATTGATTCATTGTTGACTTTGATGTACCCTCTTAACAAATCCATACCTTCACAGTGCTAATCAAAGCTAGCATTTAAAAAGTTCAGCAGTTCATTTCTCTTGCTCTCGGCCTCCTTATCTTCCTTTGTTTTATCAAGTTTGAGAAGAATCTACAATGACACAAAAAGAATAATCAATATTGCTACTGCAAATAACAACACTCAAGAAAAAGATAACTGTCAAATACTACATTAATACCTTCTTGCCAGATACGGCACTACGACGGACACCATCATCTTTGTTGCGCCCTAAAAACTGATCAAGCACAAAAAAAAAACTATCAAAATGAAGAATCATATAAGCAAGTACTTGCATTGACTTTCTGAGACAGATCATAAAAAAAAAATAACCTTGGAAAGCTGCACAGGGCTGCTGCTCCTTTCACCATTCGGCTTCTATATAAAACTCCCATTTCCAGGAAAAACCCGACCAAGAAACAAAATCCAAGCAAGTCAAGCGCCAAGACATGCCACAGAACCAGCTCCAATTTCAAAGAGCCAAGACATAATAAAATAGAGAAGGAAGTATCATAAGCATCTAAGACTGGATTCTACCAAACACAGTAACATACATGAAGTTGGGGAGGGGGTGCCAAGTCGCAGCAAAATTAGTTTTTCCCCCCTCTATTATGCAAGTTTTAGTACGAGAAAAGGAACAATGACATTAGACCAATATTTTCAAGGTGTAGAAGATGATGTGATAGTATATTTATAGAGGTGTGTCATAAGTTGATGAATCTTAGTATGGATGAATGTCTGTGCAGAAAAACTTCGAGCAATTAGCATTGAGCATGTTGACTCGAATTTACGAACAAAACAATGATGTAGATGAAATTAAGTACCCACACAGGGTAGATATTTCAGCCATGTTGAAACTTTGAACACGAAGAATACAAACAATTTAAACAAGCCAATATGGTAGGCATGTACGAAAAAAAGTGACCTACCTCTTTTAAGCTGTGCTTATGCCGCTTATGACGATGGCCTTTACTTCGCTCCTTTTCCTTATTCTAGCAAGGAAAGGAAGATGTAAGATATATGGAAAAGTATATAACTAGTAAAGATTGTAGTAGCAGCAAATCACCTTCTTCGGTTTATAGCTCTTTTTATGCTTCTTTGAATGATGAGATGTTTCATGCTCACTGTCAGAAGAACTGATATAACAAATATTGTGTTATGATATGAACCAGATTAATCAATTGATTAAATTATTAACATATTCCAATTCCTAAACAAAAGCAATTATGCGTACTAGTAACATAAACACAAAAATTACGAACAAACTAATTCTGATTGACAGCTATTTACATAAAATTCATGGATCGTAAATTGAATTAAATTAAATTAAACCTGTGATGGTGGAATCAAATTGAAAAGGAACCTACCTGGATGAATCAGAGAGGGAGGAAGAAGAATAAGAATCGGAATCGGAGGAGTAGCGATGATGCTTGCGGCGTCGTTTTGTGTGAGAGTGAGACTTGGATTTCTTTCGGATCTTAAGGGAGTCCTTGTTGTCGCGGTCTCGGCGGCTGCGGTGGTGGCGCTTGCGGCGGTGAGAGGAAGAATCGGAAGAGAGAGAGGACGCCATATGATATGAGAGAAGCGATTTGGGAACAAGGGTTTTGCCTTCGATTGGGGAAATCGGTCACCCCTCTACCCACCAATATCTTCTTCTTTTTTCTTTTTTGATAAACTAGACTCTAACGGCACGGGTATTTGTAGAGTTTCATATATAAAATATCAAATTGCCTCAATTAAGAGTGATCGACATGCACAATCTCAAAGAAGCAAATTAACAACATTTAGTCTGCATCAACAAAAATTAATATGGAAATCAACAAAAATGAATATGAGTAAAAGTCATTACTTTGCCAAAACAAAGTAATGCTATAGTCTACTACAGTGATTTTTGCAAATAAAAAGTCAAAACAAAAACTTCATGTACTATAATATAGGAGAAATAAAGAGGCCGACAAAATTACAGGAAAAAATGAAGTTTCTAATGAAAAAATTATCATATGGATCAGTCAAATTATCTACAATTTTAAAGATGCAACTTTAATATCGTAACACGTAGTTAGCGTACAAAAAAAAAAACTACTATCAATAAAGGTAACACTAATAATAAAAAATAACTGTTATGTGAGAGGAAACCGTTAGGCGGTTGGGGCTTTAAAAAAAATGTTTTAGTCATGTATTTCATTTTTGGAAGCAACAATATTTCAACAAAAATAGAAGTGGCATAGTGGTTATAGTTATAAACTGTAAGCATATGGTACCTGTTTTGATTCCTTGCAAACTCTTCTTTTCATAAAAATTACTCAGAACCACCAAAAAAGGCGGGATTAGGATTAGGGCAAACTTTTCAGAACTGTTTAACATTTATATATATTAAGATATAATCTACTGTGTTATTATTACAAGTATAGTGGTTAAGATGAATAATTGAAAAGTAATTGTGATCAATTTTAGTAAATAATACTAATTTTATTATTCAAATCAACACAATTACTCAATTAGTCATTTCACAACCTTTAAACAATTATTATTTTAAGATGGTGGAGTATTTGTTAAATTATTTATTTATTGTATAATATATAGGGGTCGTGTTTTCTATAACTCAAAACATGAGTCGCCTCCTAATTTTGCTTTGTCAATTACTCCATGATATTGTGTCAAAAAAAATTAGTTTATGATATTTTAGTTTCTTGCAATGTTGATGTCTAGAGATTTTCTGAAAATTCATACAAATTTAATCTCTTGATTTGTAAAAGAGTTTGCTGTACAAAGGAAGATGACAATACTGAAGCATGCTTTACATTCATAATGAATATGTATCTTTATATATATTGTTTATTCTTTTCTTTATTAACAACTTGTTTTTTAGGACAATATGCATTGTGCTCCAAACATGTATACCATACTATAGAAATCTACTTATGTCATTTTCATGGTTTGCCTTGGTACAACAACTAATCTATGCACCAAGCCAAGCAATCAACTTTATTTCAACTCTTTTGCTTGCCATTGTCAACTCATATGTCGCATGATTGGGCAACTCTGTTTCAACTTGAAGAAACTTCTCGTCTTCAACTTCTAAAATAAAAACCGGTGAGATATTTCATTACTTGTATATACCCCACACATAATTTTTTTTTTCTTGTTTACTCAAGCTTCATCTTTTAATATAATGTAAAACTAAGTTTGCTAGTCATTTTCTTTTAGAGTTTTCTGGTTTTCCCTATCGTATCTTGTAGTTCAACGACATTCAAATCGACCCAATTATACAAGTATATGATTTTCACTAACAGATAAATCTTAAATATTTTCTAGTTCTTATTTGATATTGTGTGTGGCTTTTCATAGTAGTATTTTGGACCAAATTAAGGAAGACCTTGTGCATACTATTTCTAGGATATAGTCTAGAGATCAATAGAAAACTTCCCTTAAACTTGTCTTGAAAGTTTATGCACATTCTGACCTGGTGTTTTAGAATGCTGTACTATTATAATCTTGATGTTCTAAGGTTTCCGATTAGCGAAGAACATGTAATATTAATGCAACAAATCAAGTTTAGAATGAGTTGAAACATGCTGAAATGAACTACAGTATGTAGCAGCTGGTAATACTGCTAGAAATTGTTGGAAGTATCTCAAGCCTAGCTATATTAAATTGTTGGAAATTGGCTTTACATTTGTACAAAATTACTTCAGCCTTACGTTGCTAGAAAAGATAAAATTAAACAATTTTTCACTATCATGAATTATGCATTTGTAATAACTACGGTCACAGTTTTTCTATTAACTCTAATTCTTTGGATTTTAAAACTAATTTAGCTCAAAACCACAAAAGTATTGCGTTTTTTGTTGCTTAGCATTCAACCACCTATCGTCCAACAAGGCCTAATTACATAATAAATAGATGTGTATATTACAGTATATGGAAAAAAATATACAAGGCCAAAGAACTAGTCGTTGAAAAAGAAAATCACTAAAGAAGAAACCTTAGTGACTTAATTGATAATCTATACAACAATCTGCAAGATCGTATAAGCAAAATCACCTGCAGCTTGTGAATTGTCTGAAAAATGACTTTACATACACACACTTTCAAAAACCAATGAGTAAAATGTAAATGCAATACAAAACATAGACAGAACATGCACTGCAACACAAATATTGATATTTAGCGCCTTTTGCAATATGCACGTACACACTCATTTTCACTCTATTGAAAACAATTTAATTTCAATGAGTTGGTCTTGTAGGAGGAGTCCTAGTCCCTCCTGGAGAATAAGGAACTCTAGTTACCCTAATCCAATCATCTCCATGGAAGAATCTAATCGGCACGAAACCAGCTGCTCCTTCTGAAGTAATAGTCTTAACACCTTGCCATTTTACACGCTGTTTAACGTCGGAACCAGGACCACGGTTATTGTACTCAGCATAGTAACAAGTGTCAGTTCCTGTGATACCTGCTGGTGTTTGCCATGGCATATAACCTTCAGGTGTGATCAAATCACCAATATATGTATCCAAAAAGATAGTTCTTGAGAAATTCTTCCATGGACGAGCCAAGTAAGCTTTGTTCTTGAGTCTAACTGGATAGTATTTTGGATCTGCCACAATTGAACCTCCTTGGATGATTAATCCTGATGGTTGGTTTTTTTCCTTCCTACCTTGTGCAGTCACAATGCATTGTTGGTTTTCCAATGGCTTTCGTACGACGAAAGTGCAGTTTTGGAGAACAGCAATGGAATCACCAAAGACGAAGTCAATGGTACCTGAGATAACACAATCACGGTAGAATTGACGCATGGTGTGAGCGTAAAGTGTGTCTTGATAACCATCCATTCTGCATTTGTAGAAAATTGATCTGTCAGATTGGACTCTCAAGGCAACTGCTTGATGCTTTTCTGGTCCAGCAGAGTTTTCAAAACCAATACCAATGCCAACAAAGAAATCTCCAGTAATAGCTGCAAATCAATGCAAACATACAATAAGTACATATAACGAGTCGGGGAAAAAATGGTAAAATGAAATTAAGATCATCCATCCCAATGATTTGCTAAATTGGATCCTCTACGGTTGGATGTAGACTGTTATATTAAAATAGAAAAAAATTATTCTCTTAATCTAGAAGTCTACAGTTGGCTACACCATACAGCTGGTTGTAGATGATTTAAGTGTAAAAAATATATAGGGGACTTGCATAATGCAGCGACGTGTAGAACCAACAGATTTGCAGACTTTATCTTACAATCTGATGGTTCTATATGTCTCTGCAAAGTGTTGTGTATTTAGAAGATCCATACACATAACTTAAGCATGAAAGATACCTACCAACGGTAGCGGTTTTGAAGGTACCAACTCCATCAATGAAGTTTTTATTGCCAGTAATGCGTGTCTTTCTACCACCATCACCGATAAAAACAACGTGAGTCATGGTTTTAGTAACTTCAACATACTCTTTATAAACACCCTCCTTGATGTAAATAACAAATGGCTTCAAGTTTTTCTTGGGAACATGCTTAAGAGCCTCAGTGATTGTGGTGAAATTTCCACTTCCATCCTTAGCAACAACAACATGAGCCTGAAGTTTCCTTCCAGTCATTTTATTAAGAAGTTTCCTAACACCAGCACGGTCATCAACCCACTCAGGAAGCTCAAAATCACCACCATGACCTAAAACATCCTCTTCTCCATCAACACTTTCCTTCAAAAGACGACGACCAGCAGGTTGTTTCATCTCTTCGAATGTTTTGGAAAGTTGGTTAATAATGGAAAGACCATTGCTACTCATATGCATAGAAGTTTGCAAAACCTCTTGCATTTTTTTACCAGCATCGGTTGTAGTATTCTCAAAAGCATCCAAACATGTTTCTTGGTATGTGATGGCACCGCTTAACCATACTTTCAAACTCGTGAGGACTCTGTCGAGGCTATTAAGGTCAAAGTTACTGAACCTTTCTAGTGACCTTTGGAATTCCTCAACGGAAAGCTGCATGACTTGTTTACACGTATCAAGTGCTTGTTTAGTTCTTTCATCTTTTTCAGCCTCTTGAAGGAGATGAGTTTTTTTAAGTCCTTCACCGATTTTTGCGATGGTTATGTTGAAAGCGATCTTGATGAGTTCTTTTGGCTCAGTTATATTGCCAGCATGTGCTATGAGACTGTCCTCACATTCCTTTTTGTAATCTGTTGGTGCGCAAAGTGTTTTGACGGCTTTTACCGATTGAGATACGCGTGACTCTTTTGAAGTTTCTTCTCCAGGTTCCTTTTTGTTGTTGAAGGCTACGCTAACTGTGACGGCGACAACCATGGCGACTAATAAGAAGGTAGAGACGCCAATTATGGCGATTCTCTTATTCCTCTTAGGGTCTCCTCCCCCAGACATTTTTAATATTTAGCAGCTCCCTATCAACACCTTCAATCTATATTAGATACGTAAAAGTTAGTTGCAAATTCATTACACTTGATAGAACTCAATTTTTCTAATTCCCTATATTATAAGTCTCATTGTAAAACATTCTTATTATTAACACAATCTCCATTTTATTTACGTTTTCTCATTGTAATAATATATGATATAATCACACATAACAATGAAGGATAAAATTAATTAGAACAGCATATCATTGTATTCTTTTTTACACATAAAATAATTTGCTGTACCAGGGGAGGATATGTATGTAAGAATGTCCTTAAGGGAGATACGTACTTGGTGAAAAAAGGGACTGCTGCGTGAGTAAACAATATGATGAAATGAAGGACTTGTTCAGGCTGTATAATCCTCCTTCAAAGCCCTTCAAAGTGTGTTTTTCTATCTATGAAATTATATTGTGAAATATATGCGTAAATTTATTTATTTATATTTAGATGAAAGAATGATGAACGATTTCAAAGTTGGTTAAATCAGTTGAAAAAATGTGAGGCTTGGAGTTGAGGGCTAGCTAAGAGGAGGTTATAATCTTTTTCTATAAAAAGAAGGACACGGAAAGCAAACCTATGTATAGCAATACTCTCAATTTGTTCTTGATAATTTTTTGATTATTTGGGTTTAGCTAATTAAGGCCTTGTTTGACGCTTATTAAGGCCTTGTTCAGCTTATTTCATGAACACACATACATATGAAATATATCTCATAATCCAAACAATAGAGAGACCATAATTAAAGGTAGTATCTAACAGTTGACAGGCGATTTTTAGTTCAGAAACTAATAACAAGTTTTTTGTTTAACAGACTAACTAAACTAATAACAAGTTATTAACAGATTAAATGGTCTAATAATTAAAAAAAATCTTTTGGCGTTAACCCTCCGGTTCCCAGGGGAAAGGGGCCCTAGTAATCCGTAGTTCGACCATGAGGTAATGATACGGTGATCAATAATTGTTCCACCTAGGAATCGAACTAGAGTTCTTCGGAACAATTCAGCCTTGGTGAAGCTCATTAACAACTTGATCTCAATTGCTTGGTTGATCTATAATAAATTTTTAGTTTCGAGATTGTTTTAAAAATTCTTAAATAGTTGAGGAAAGTAATTAATGAATTACGTATTGCAAAAAATTGTAGAAATTTTACAATAAAGAGGGGGTGCAAGACACCACCATCCCGGTCCATACACTATATCTGCACCCACAACTTAATTACATTCTACAAAATACACAAACACAGTTTTCCTTCAAAAAGAAGTTAGACAAACACAGTTTATTCCTAAACATCTACTCACTAAAAAATAATCTATTAAATATTCCATCATTAATCAAAGAAAATGGTACAAATTATTCATCTAAAAACTGAAGTAGTAAACTTATTCGCTTCTAGTTTACATTAATAACTAGGATCAATAAATAACAAATAGCATTCATCAATTGGCTTGGAAACTCAATTGCTTAGCCCTGCTGTGAACTTAACACCTGTTCGAGGCAACCATGAACCGCCGTTAAGGAACCGCTGAACCGTAAAATAACCGGCGGCAGAAGCATCTTTAATGACATGATAACCAGGCCATTTGACTCTACCAGCGAGCGATGAACCAGGTCCATAATTCCTGTATTCGCCGTACCACAAAGTGTCTAATGCAAAGTTACCAAGCCACTCGAGCCACCCTCGAGGTTGAACCATACTACTCATGTATGTGTTAATGTAAACTGTTCTAGAATATTCCTTCCAAGGCCTCCCCAAATATGTAGGTTGTGAGGCCAAAACATAACTATCTTGGATTGTAAACCCTGTGCTTTGATGTGGACTTTTCCTACCTTGAGCTGTGATTGTAACCTTTTGTAATGGAAGTGGAACTCTTGTGTATATCTTGCAGTTTTGTAGCACAGCAGCTCCATTGCCAAAAATGAAGTCTATGGTTCCATAGATTTCGCATTCACGGTAGAACTGTCTCAGTGAGTGTGCGTAAAGTGTGTCTTGGTTTCCTTCTATGCTACACCTAAAGAATGCAGACTGGTCTGAATCGACACGCAATGCCACAGCTTGATGGTTTACCGGTCCAGCAGTGTTCCGGAATGTCATGTCCTTCGCAATGAAACCCTTCCCAGATACAGCTACAGATTAACATTTCAAATTATCAACCAATTCAGTATATACCAATTCATTCTCTAACACACTCTTTTCAATATATAGGTGATAGTACAAAAAAACACGTAGATTTCATTTCCTTACGCTAGAGAGGATATACTGTTAAATAAGAACTCTACTTACCAAACGTGGCAGTTCGAAAAGTGGTCCATCCTTGCATGAAATTGCGATTGCTTGTAACAATGGTTTGACCAATACCATCACCAACGATCATGATGTTGGTCATCTTCTTCTTCATATCAATATTCTCCTTATATAGTCCCTTCTTCACATAGATAACATGTCTCCTATTGCTATGACTAGGAGCTGCATTAACAGCTTCGTTGATTGTACGGTACTGACCGCTCCCATCCAACGCAACAACCGCATCTGCAATCTTACCGTGCGGCTTAGATTTAAGTAGCTCTTGATCAGCCTCGGTCATCCATTCAGGAAACTCCAAACTTTCACCAGTACTAGTTTCATGCAAGGTAGTGTTCCTTGGAGGCCTAAAGGGTAAGCGATTAAGCTGAGTGTACAAAGACAGAACATTACTGATAAGCTGTGTTACTTGTGTTAAGCTTCCACTAATGTAACTCTCAAGACGTCTATCAGTGCCTTCAAACCCTTCAATACATGTGTCTTGGTTGCTAAGCGCCGCACTTAGCCATGCTTCGAGGTTTCCTTCGTACTGCGCAGTTCTGTCGCCGGCTCGAATTCTCCTCATCTCCCCTAACGACCATGCAAGCTCCGACACAGAGAAATCAAGGAGCTCCTTGCAATCTTCTATGGCCAGTTGCTCACGGTTATTAACAGAGAATGTACTGATCTTTGTCATGTTGTTGATGGCACCTATGGCTTCATTGATTGTGGTTCTAAGTGCAGCATTAATGACAGAAGTTGGACTTGGAGGGCCTGTTCTGGTTAGCTCATTATGAATGTTTGTGAGGCATGAGTTTTGGTTTTCAATATCCATGCAGGCTTGTGCAATCAAAGCTTGCATATCTTGAGTTTGGATATCTGAGGGAATTTCATCTGGGAATGAAAGAACTTGATCAAATGATGGTAAAAGGATGAGAATGAAAAGGAAATTCACAAGCAAGGCCATCTTTTGGTTGTGACAGAAAGACAGACAAAAAAATTAGCTTATGGTCTTTCGAAGAAACCTTTTAATTATTTATAAAGGTGCAGGTAAGGATTTTTCCTTACAAAGTTAATTAAAGGCTTTTCTTCTTAGTTTAAATATTCACATTCCTCTGAACTTTTTCTATAGACAAAAGCTTCACGTTATTCTAATGCTTTCTTTTGTTGTAGGCTTGGCATGATATTCCATGCTTTGATGAGATTTCTTGTTTCATCACGGCTCAACAATGATTCCAATTTTGATTGCAATGTAATGAACACATAGTTTTTCACTTTGGATTATATTTTGATTTTGGATCATATTTTGATTTTGGATCATATTTTGATCAAAGGTATAAATAAGACTGCGGCTTCTCCTATCAAACATAACCACAAGTCCACAAGTCAAACTCTTAAATTAACCTTAAAACATAGTGTTTTCCCTATAAAGGTCCTGACCAGACTGAACCTTTATTTTTCCCTTGATCATTAAGCAAAATAGACAACTGAAGGCCTATGAATCCCAGACCTACCCTACTAGTATTCTTTACTTCGTAGTAGCATAAAACTGAGTTGGATCAGGTTCCAAGTTGCTTTTGCATATTTAGCATATGTTTGTCAAATAATTTAACTAGTTCTTTTTACTAGTGAAATTCAACTTCAATTACACGTGGCTAATGAACTTCAATTAAGGATGATTCTTTCGGGAGAACCCAAATTCGAATTTCGGTTGGAACAATCATTGACCAGACTTTACTTACTTTTCGGTCAAACTTCGAATTTCCAAAGCTTCCTTCTCCTAAGAATCAGAGAATCAAGAAAAAATTTACACGTGGATATCTAAATAATTTATCTGGGTTTTCCTTCAAAAAAAAAAAATTATCTGGGTTTATTGTCTTTAGGTTCTCAATATTTAGTTCGGCCAATTTCATTGTTTTTCATTTTCTTTAGGTTCTCAATCTAAATAATTTCATTGTTGATTGAGTAGGACATGTGAGAATCCTATAAGAAAGCAACAGAAAAATGCAAAGAAGTGAAAAGGAGAGAAGGAAAAACATGATAGGTAATACAGTAAAAAATATATAAAAAGATAATTCAAGGGGAAATCTAAAAAAATCAGTGTCTCGTATTAGTATCCGTTATACATCTTATAGGATATAATAGAATTCAAGGGGGGAAAACATTAAAATTATGAATGGAAGATATCTTAAATCACCAATGAAGCAACATCACTTCAATGAAAAGCAAGTATAACACATCAAATTATAGTTCTCAATTAAGTTAGTTGCATTAATGCTAAGTTAGTAGGAGTCACTTATTGTTGTTTTCGACTCTATATATAAGTGAGCTAAGTTTGTTAAGTCATAATCAGTAACAACCTTCATTTTTGTCAAGTTTCAACTTAATCTTGTTGGT
>Ga0315913_1006470_pt1 | contig 14167 bp, 6 predicted proteins | sample MpolsnodulesMG_FD_207736 | JGI IMG/M metagenome (GOLD analysis project Ga0315913, IMG submission 207736) | Medicago polymorpha root nodule microbial communities from Los Angeles, California, United States - small nodules | ecosystem: Host-associated > Plants > Roots > Nodule | place: USA... | reverse complement strand
CTATGGCCGAGAGATGGCATCAGGAGACCAACAACTTCCATCTGCATGTTGGGGAGATGACCATCACACTGGATGATGTGGCTTGTCTTCTAGGCATCCCCATCGCTGGACGGCTCATTCAGGAGGATGAGTTAGATCATGACCATGTTGTAGATCTGCTGGTGACTCACCTATTGTTTCCGGTGGAGGAAGCGGTTGGGCAGGTGATTGATTTTGGTGCATGTGTCACTTACACGGCCCTGAAAGAGCGTTATGAGCACCTGTTGAATAGGTGTAACCATTTGCTGGGGGAGGATTTATCAGAGGAGGAGGAGGAGGAGCTGAGTCGTATTAGGCCCGCCTGTGTGAAGGCGTTTTTGTTGCTCTTGCTTGGTTACACCCTTTTTACCGGCAAGAACAACAAAACCATTAGCCTGCTTTGGATGGTTGCGATTCAGGATTTGCCTAACATAGGCACGTGGTCATGAGGCGCGATGGGACTTGCTTTCTTGTACGAGTAGTTGAATCTTATCTTCAGCAAACATGTTGGCTCCGTTGGTGGTTACACGACCCTGCTTGTGGTAATATATTATTTTCTTATTTTTTTAAGTTAATTGTAAATGTATAGTTTTTTGTATGATACTTGTGTGCTGATATAAATCTGCCTTTTTGTGTTTGCAGGGATGGGTTATATCTCACATCAGACATGTCGTTCCGAGGAAAAAATATGATGATTACGAACGGCATAACCCGTTCGTAGGTAGATGGAAACCTAAAAAGGGTTTGCTGATGCTGAGCACTACAAAGGCTTGATGGATTTGATGGAGCATTGTCATGTCACCTGGAGGCCGTACGAGCACCGACGAGACGTGACCACTTTTCAGGACGTGTGCTGGTACTCTGGATGGATCATGACCGACAAACAAAGGATGGTGCGTCACTTGCCGGAGCGGGTTCTGAGGCAGTACGGACATGTTCAGAGGGTTCCCCGACCTCCTACTATGGTTATGCCTCTTGCCCCAGCATATGTGGTTGCTGCCTTCTTGGAGTTTGCTCTGCATTCGTTTCCCAACAGCAGAAGGGTCACCAGGTCCTGGACGATGAGCGTTGGAAGCATTCAGATAGGTACATTAGGTGGTTCTACAGTGTATCCCATCCTCTAATCGTCAACCCTGCTCCAGAGCTTGACAATGTCATGCCGAGACCTGACTACCAGGATATTCTTGTTGACCAGGAGTGGGCCAGACATCCTCCTAATCCATTGCAGGTCATCAGCAGCATCAGAGACAGAGTGGAGCATGCGATGTAGATTTCATAGGTGGTTTCAAATCCACTCTTTTTCAGCATTTTGGATGGCCTCCAGACCAATTATAGCGTGGTTAACCATCAGCAGGTTCCGAGGAGGAGGTCTAGGAGTCATAGTCCACAAGAGCAGCAACAATGTCTTATTTTATGACTTTTTTTTTTATATTTGTAGTATTTTTATGACATTTTGTTGGATTTGGATGTAATATATTTACATTTATGCGGTTGCGCCTCTTTATGACATTTGAGTTAATTTTCGTTAAAATTGCGTTTCTAAATTATAAATGAATCAATGCATGTTCTCTAAATTATGAGTTTTGGTTGAATGAATGAATGGTTGTACCTATGTATGAACGAATGAAGGAACGAAGATAAACAGGGAACAAGACAGTAGCTACTGCCTGTCTGTTCTGGTGCATGCACAGAACCAACGTAACTTAACTCACGGTAGTGTTAAAACTAGCGTGACTTAACTGACGCTACTTTTTGTTTTAGCTTACACTAGCGTGACTTAACTCACGTAACATTTTGTACTAGCGTATGTTAAGTCACGTAAGGGTAAAAAGGAAATTTACTTTGGGAATAAGCAAAACGTTTTGGGTAAAGAGCAGAATTCAAATGTAGCCCATTTATTTTTACAGCTTACGAGACCAAGTTATTATAAGATGGACCAAAGCATAAACGGTGAAGAAGATAAACAAATGCATTACTCCCTCCGTCCCATAATAACTGAGCCATTTGTAAAAAATATTGTTCCAGGAATCTTGACCCATTTCAGTTTTCAATACACATTAATTACTTTTTTCCAATTATATCTATAATTAATATTACTTTCAATGCTCCCAATTCAATATATTCTATTTTACATTTATGAGAAAGAATAATGCACCAATACTTAACAAAGACACTCAAAACTATTTTTCTCTCTCTTTCATTTATACATTTTTCTTAATTTGTGTGAAAAATTAAACTAGCTCAGTTAAACTTGGTCGGAGGGAGTATAAGATAACGAGTCTCGCTAACAAATGTTTAAGGCATTTGTTAAAGATTTAAAAATAAAAATAATTTATAAGTTTTATGTGAAAAAGTTGTTTTTTAAACTTTTAATGGGTTGAATGTGTCATAATTTTAAAATAAAATTTTCTCTTTAAATTTTTCAAAAGTATCTTAAGAACATTTGTCAACATTTTCATTCGATAATTAATGAATAGGCATGACAACAAAATCTATGCCCGTGGGATACGCAAAATTTTTAAAATTAGGATACGATACAGTTAAGATACGTTAACAAAATATTTATATTAGAATTTATATGCATGTAAAATACTTGAAAAAATAAGCATAGATTACTCTTTAATATTATATAATCATAAATGTCACAATTTACAAAAAATAATACATGTGATTAAAATAAAAATTATAAATTTTTTCGCATAAATCATATTCTATTTTCATTCATATGTTAGGATATTAACAAATGCATCAATAAAAGAACTCAAAATGAAGTTTGTTTAATGTTGTTGATTGATTAAATCTCATCTCTCTCGTTACTTTCATCCAGCAAAAACATAATTTTTAATTAGTTAATTGAAAAACAATTATAGTGATTTATATCTTAAATTGAACCATATACATCTTCATTGAATTTTCACTGCACAGTCTCACTTTTTTACCTTTCATTTATTTTCTTCCAGGATACGTCTCTGTGAAGTATCTTATAAGTATCTGTCGAGTATCTTATAAGTATTTGATAAAATATACATTTTAAATTAAAATAATTAATTTTGATACTTCATAGGTACGTATCCGATACGGATACGTCTCCATTTTGAAGTACCCGGACTTCATAGTCGTGGGTACTCACCCGAACCAAACCCATTTTGACTGGGTTTGGGTTTTTCCCGATTTCAAAACAAGGGTACGGGATGGATACGGAGATATAGATACCCATACCCAAACCCGTCCTGAATGTATAAAATCAATTTATTACCCCTTTTATATAAATCGAAACTATAACCCTAAATCATTTCACTCACACAGCCAGAGTCTCATTCTTTCAGATAACGCTCACTTATCATAGTTCTCTCTTATCTTCTTTCATATCTCACACTCTCTGCCCCTCTCTTCTCCATCACCATAGTCATCGATCGTCACCGTCTATTTCCTAGATAATGCATTACTATATTGCACTCGGGACAGAAAAATACTTTAATTTTTATTTTTAAATTATCCACCTTGGGAGATGGGTATGAGGTGGGAATACCCGAACCTATCGGGGACGGGGATGAGATTCGATTTCTCATCCCCGTTGATTATGGATAGGGTAACGAGTATATATATGGGAGTAGGGTATGGGGACGGGAAGATAAAACTCGTCTCCACCCCACCCATTGCCATGCCTATTAAAGTTGATTAAGGATTTACTACATGCGACCTTAAATATAATGAACATAGGTTAAAGAATACATATAAGAAAAAATTGTATAAGAAAATACAAGTTAAACATTTGTTAAAGTAATAATAAAATCATTTTTTATAAAAACGTCACTTCTTTTGATTTTTAAACAATTCTATGTCGAGAATAAGTAGTGTCCAAAATTCAAACCAAACTCTTATATATATAGGATGTTCATATTAATTGAGTTAAACTCACATGAAATAATATTTTTTTATACATTTTTTACAATAACGCTTTTCCTTAATGTATTTCTTAGATCCTATTCCAGATACTAGTAAACTTTTTACAAAAATCGAAATGTATCATGTGAGTTGGACTTTTCTTAGCACTGGTTAGTTGTGAAAAGTAGAAAGCCATGGTTGTCGGGGGACTTAGGCTGACCCGTGAGAGCGATATTTCCAAGGCCTAATTGATTAATGTGTTTCTCTTTTCATTTTTTAAGCTGTTTACTTTCCCTAAAAAAGAAGTTGCTTGCTTATGAATTTTGCTAACAAATTAGTACTAATCATAAGAACATTGATTACAAAACTCATAAAAGAATTTTGTTCTTGAAAATATAATTTGTATCTATTTTAGACGAGCAGTAGTTGTTGGATAATATTACTACGAAGGTGGGGATGAGATGTTTAGGTTCTTTTGAAAGGACCCGTGACTTGATGATCCACTTTAGAGGTGAAAATGGGCTAAGACCTAAGTTTGGTCTACTTCAAAAAGTATAGGCTTGAGTCTCGTCTATTACCTTTTTTTTTCTCTTTCTATTACCTGTCATAAGCTCATTTACAAAGTCTAATCTGGCCTTTTTAAAGGTCTGATGAAATATGAAAGCCTATTAACATTTTTATCTGGCATTTGTTTCTGAATCGTCTAGCAACAAACGATAACTTGTTCAGGCGACATATTTTGGTGAATGATGACACTTTTTGTTCAGGAGATTGTGGTTTTGTGGAGGATAGAGACCATTTATTCTTTAATTGTGCTTCATATAGTCGACTTGAGTGTCCGTCTTTTCACTAGTTATATATAATAGAATATTATGGTGTGTTTGATCCATGTAACCGACCCATTTGATAGAATAAAATTCGATTGTTGTTATTTTCTTTTTTATTATATATATGAGAAAATAAGAAGTGATAAGATGACAAGTAAAACGAGAGAGGGATCAAATTGAGCTAAATTCCACAATTAAATGGTCATGGAATTGTGATGGGTTGGACCAATGAGTCACTAAAAATTATTCTAAACAAAATTGATTAATATATTAATTGATTCCTTTTTAAAGTTTTGGTATTACATGCTATTGACATACTAGTGGTTTAGCCAAATTTGTGACAAGGAAAGGGACAGTGATGTTTGTCTTGATACAACAGATTGATGTTGATGCTTGCATGAGGGTGAAGTGTATATTATTTGTTAGTATCCTCAACATGCATATGTATCAATATTCAAATGAGAATGAGATTATTGTCGTATTAACAACATCATTGATTTGTTCATTATCGTATATTAATGTATGCTCCACTGTATTTTGTCCTCTACTTTCCCATAACCTGTTCATGTTCTGCACCGAAGATATAAGCAATGTTAATCCATCATTTTATTCTACGACATTCTTTTCATTTCAGTGGACCATAGAAAAAAAAAATCAAATTAATACTTATTATATAAAGTTGGAGTACTGTCAATTTGTCACATATCCAAAAATAAGATATTGTAGTATCTTATATATAGATGGTATTTGTCCAATAGCGAATTTGTTGGTTGGTTAGGCTTTCCTTTTCAACAGAATAAGATTTTTATTCCTTCTCTTTTGGTTAGATCTTAGACATGTTATAAATCCTTAACTAGTGGTCTAGTACTATAATATTTGTTGGGGGGTACAAACTGGTATAATATTTGTAATTTAATTATTACGTTTCTTGCAAATATTTGTTGAAACAACACTAACATAATCTGGGGCCTCATGGACCAAAAAAATAAAAATAAGTATGGATCTTTACAAACAAGTCAGTTAATTTACCATGCAACTAATATTCACCGTTCAACGAGTCTCATTTGAGTGACATTGATTTTTGATGATATTGATGATTCTGCCTCTAATTCTTTTATAACCAATCATTCTCTTTCATCAAAATGATTTATTTTAACCATTCGTTTGTCATCGTTTAGCTAGCCTAGTATAGACATATTTTTTTAAATAAACGAAGTCAAACTCTGTTCATGACATCCGACTTAACCATTTTGATATTTTTTGTCAATTGAACTAGGACTTATGGACCGGTCATGTTATCTTTACTGCTTTGGAAAGAATCTTTCATTTTGTACCAATACCAAAAAATCAGAGATACAATAAATCTGCATGATAAAAGAGCAACAAAGTTCCATATTTGAAATTGAATTTGGAATAAGTGACATGTCTTCTGACTCCTTTATGAGAGCAAGTACCAAAGGAATTAACAATGGTATGGGTGCTCATTAAGTTACACTGTGACACATTGCAAAGCAGTGGACTCATCTACATGATCATGATTCTGTGAAGGACTCAAGGTCACAAAATTCAACTCCTGCTGGTAATTGTATTATTGTATATGAACTATTGTCCTTTTTTCTATGACAATTATTTTTAACTTTTTACCTAGCTATGAGTTAATATAGGCAGGCTGGTTGTTAGAGAACAAGAAAATGCATGAAAAAGTTATAAACGAAATTATTGAGATATATTTAGAGGTCGGTGATTTAGAGGTCAATGATCAATATAACTATTGATTTAAAAATATTACTCTAATTTTCGTGTGTAGATTTTGAGTCATTTGCGCACAATTAAAAAGACTAATCTTTCAAAACAGATAAAATTATAGTGGAAAACAACGCTCTTTCTCAAGAATTTTTATCTTGGCAGTATTCCTAAACAGCTCATGGCCTCTTATATATTAAACTAGAAGAGAAATGAATCATTTCATCAAAACGCTCTTGCATCAAGAGATTTTTTTAATTGGTGCTACAAAGGTTCACACTTTTTATCAACTGTTGTATCTCTTGCATTATTTATAACTAGATTTCATTTTAAAATTGTTTCAACAGCCATTTGATGGTAAAAACTGCTATGAAAGGAGCATAGAATAGAAGTACTATACCATACGGATGGATACAATAGAAAGTAGAAACCTACTTCTAACTCTATTCTAATCTGATTTTTTTTTAAATGCCCCTAGTTAATTTTGTTTTCGAAAAAAATATTGTGGTCAAATGGATTTAGATGTTTTGAGTTGAAAATATCTTTTGAGTATAGTAAAGTGTATCTAATGAGTGTTCATACTAATTTTATTCCAAAAATACCTTTAAACTTATATAAAATGAAACTCATTTGTTTAAAGAAGATGAACTTTTAGGTAAAATAAAGTTCATAATAAATTAGGGAGTATGCAATATATATTTTCATTTATTATTTTTTAGATAGACGCATATACATAAGTGAAAGAGCTGAGATTTGAACCTCGATCACAGCGTCGACCTAACAATTTTAACATTTTTGTCGGTTGAACTATTATTTGTGGATTCCTTCCATTCTTTTTTTATCGTCAATTTTCTTATGTTTCTATTTATCGATCATTTTAAATTTCAATGTTGTCAAAAAATATTTATAATATCTTGCTTGTATCTTGTATATAAGACATGGGGGATTGTTGTTTAAGCACTAGCTTTTTTTCACCAAGAAAAACCCTTAGTTAGAGAATGGGAACATAGGAAGAACCAACCAATAGTAAAGGACTACTATATATAACTATTGATTGCATCTCAATGTGCGTGGTACAAATGATTTTCGTTCCTACAACCCCTATATGCCCTATCAATGGAATGATTACAGTCCTATGTAAGACATAGGGGCAAATGAAGAAAATCTAGATTATGGTCACATGTAAGAGTAAGACATGTGAACATTGCCAGAAACTAGAGTAGAAGCTAGTAACTAAATAATTGGCCTAAAGGCTTATAAGGGATTTGATAAATTTGATCTAGCAAAGGAACTAATACATTATTGAAGTGTTTGCCATGCACTATTTTTTCCTTTGGCAAATATTAATGTGTTCTAGACATATCATAAATAACTTAATATAAAAACATTCTTTTAAAAGTAGTATATTCTATTTTGAGGTTGTTAACATGTATGAGCACAAGTTAGCAAGACCTTTCTTAAAAGACTTAATTGAATGTTTGATCCCTTATGTTTATTTTAGTTTTCATGTTGATCCCTTATGTTTTAAAAGTTTCAAGTTGGTCCCTTACGTTTTAAAAGTTTTAAGTTGGTCCAAAATGTTACTCCCGTTGAAATAACTTAGTCCCTTCAGTCACATAACGGTTAAAGATTTGGATTGACAATATGGGGGTGATGAAACTTAATTTATTTAGAAAATCAGTTTTAAAACATTATTTTGATTTTTTTGTTTTATTAAACTCAATATTATGTTGCAGAATGGACTAACTTATTCCAATATGAGTAATGTTTTGGACCAACTTGAAACTTTTAAAACGTAAGGGACCAACTTGAAACTTTCAAAACATAAGAGACCAAATTGAAAATTAAAATAAACATAAGAGATTTAACATGCAATTAAGCCTTCTTAAAATGATATTTAAATACCATTTCAATTTTTGGGGTTTTGCATTTATGGCTACTTTTAAAATATCCAACTAGGATGTTTAGATATTGCTACACAAATGGTCAAAAATTGAACCTAAACAAACTGAGTTTAGATTATTTACGCAAGCATCGATAATTGAAATCTCGAATCATTTACAACAACAACAACCAAGTCTTAATTCATAACATAATGTCGGCTATATGGATCAAATTACGTCATAATGTTATATCATAAACCATATTTGGATTCAACCGATTAATCTCTAAATCTTTCTAATCATTTAAGCAACAATTTTGTGTCTTTTGAATCACATTGGTTTGTAAGAAATAAGGAATGTTTACAATCTGTTAATATTACACATCAAAGTCAAACATAATATACAAATAAAGATAATACAATTCAACTGTACTAAATTGACATTTCTGCTATCAATCAACAAGACAAATCTGTCAATTACCAAAGGTTGCTTAACCTGCAAGTTCCATTCAATTCATTGTTTTACAGTATACAAGCAAGACTTATTGAGCCTTTTTTGGACTACCATTTTCCTGTGGATTATGAACTGGAGTTGATGAACCACTCCTTCTTGAACCACTATGACCTGTTATGGTCCTTCCCATAAACTTTCCTGCCTTGCTAAGTCCGCTACCAAAGGCTCCAAAACCACTGCCAACAAGTCCAGCTCCAGCGCCAATGCCGCTTCCGACAAGTCCAGCTCCGGCGCCAATGCCAGTTCCAACTAGTCCAACACCGGCACCAATGCCACTTCCAACTAGTCCAACACCTGACCCTACTGCATCCATTGTGCTACCTATGACGCCGGCGGCTTTCAGTTTCTTCCTTTCTTCTAATATAGCTTTTTCTGCTTCTAGTGCAGCCAATTGTTCCTCCTTGTTAAACTGGTAATACAGGACCTGAAATTCCAACCCCATGATTAGTTTAATAAACTAAAGAAATTACTGGCCCAACACGAGGTTTCTGAATAAGTGATTGTCTGATAATGAGCAAAAGGAACATCTGTCTTTCTGGTTTCTATTTTTTTTTTTATCTCTGTCCCTCATTTTAAGACTTGCTTACAAAGTTCACGGGAAGTAAGAATAGTAGTTGTGAAAATTTGTCAAAAATGTGATGCTTTTCCATAAGTACCCTTACAGTTATTGATATCATGAGAGAAAATGATTTTACGTTTTTCAATTGTAAATTAAATAGAAGTATTTTTGTAAAGAAATTATCAATGCATTTGAAATTTTCAAAAGAATTATATTAAGTGACAATGAATTAAACTGAGTCATAAAATAAGGGACAAGGAGTATTTATTAAGAGGAAGGGGGAGCCCCTAGATCATGCATTCCCTTGTGATGATTCCAACTTTATCACTTTCAATTATAAAGCTAGAATAAGTCCAGAAGTTGAGATCTGGCTTTAGATGGGGGCCTAGCTAGTCGACAGTGGGATTGGTCCCTCGGATTTGTCGGTCCTTGGGCCGGATACCGAGTTTCCAAAAAAAATGTTCAGAAGTTGAGAATTAGGCCTAACTCAATTCCAAAGAGGACTTTTTGACCACATCTCTAGTCGATGCATGACTACCTTACGTCCAGGAGAGCGTAGACAAATGTGGTTGTCCAATAACAGCACTCCTTCAATACTAACTTAGAATTTAAATTTAGGCCTAACTCAACTCCAAAAGCCAGCTAAAGAAGTAAGGATTGGCTAAGCCTTGTAAGGAAAATTTCTGCCATATTCCTAGTACATAATCTCAATAATAAACATTAATAATAAGACCAAAAACCTAAAGTTAAGACAAAAAAAACACTTTCTCATTCCATTTCTCAGTTTCCACCAAAACGTGTAAAATATACTATGTGCAGCCTCACAGCAATGGCCCTGTCAAATATAAATAACTAGATCACTGCATGTACCTTTACGGTCAAGGTTCCTCGATCCTTCTTATCTTTCACCTTGAGTGTATCAAGTGATGACAGCAGCCTCAATTCAAGCTCTTTTTCAGTTTGTACTTCCAAATCAATAAGGGGTAATTTTACGATTCCCAATCGCTTATCTTGCCCAATGTCTTCATCAAAAACCTGTTATGAGAGTCATGCATTTATGTTAGTTGTATTAAATCAAGTAGGATATATAAACAAGAGTTTTATGCATAGACTCTGAAAAAATAATTGCATACTCATCTAATTATATCTCATTCTGTAGATATTTGTTGAGATATTTTAGAAAGTGACAACAAAGTAGTATCACAGTAAGATATGATTGGATGGCTGTATAAAACTTTTTTACACTGTTTGTTAGTGTATAGTCAATACACTCACTCTAAACAATTTTTGCCAAGTTATTGTGAGAGAAAACAAAAAAAATATTTCAGAATAATATTAACATCTAAAACTATATGTAGAGAAATGAAACCCTGTTTTGAACTCAGTTAAAAAAAAAAAAAGTAACATTTCTCAATATTTTAGTGGTATCCAGGAATTTTCATAAGGTGGTGTAAAATGCTCCATCCCACAATATAAGTCATTTTTTTTTCCTATTGTATCCCTCACTATATTTTATTACTCTTCCTTGTCCAGTTCATGTAATCTCTCTTTCTCGTACCATTAATAAAGGTTAATCCTAACTCAGAGTTTTTATAAAATCAACGAAATTAACTAAATTTCTTAATTCATATGCCATTAGCTAAAGTGACTTGTATTGTGGGATGGAGGAAGTATATACAACACAAGAATTTTAATTACAAAGAAAATATAGCTTATGAAAAAGAATGGCTCTAGGATCAGATTTAGAGGTTCAAAACACCTGAGCTGTGAAACAAGAGTAATCATGCATACCAAGAAATATATAATATGATTCTAATAATCTTCATATAATAACATGTCAGAACCGTATGTAATATATGAAATAAAATCATTTTAAATTTCTTCCATTATGTAATTGAGTTTAATGATGAGTCTTTGTCGATGTCAATTAGTTTTACGCCGATGTCCTATAAAATCTCATCATATTGCCAAGTAAGCTCATTTTATAACTGCACTTTAAAAATAATTGTTAAATACTAAATTTTCATTGGACATCAGTGTAAACGAATTTACACTGATAATGCATCTCTATGTAATTAGCATCTATGAAGCACTGAGACAGACACAGACACCTGACACATCTGACACGGCACTGACAATGACACATACAAAAATAGTAATTTGAGAAAATTAATTAATTGAATTTAGTCGTGTCGGTTTTGGAGACCAGACATACCTTCAATCAAAAGTATCAGTGATTCAGAGATTAGTATACTTTAAGAGGACATGGTTTGAAAACAAAGGATTTAGCATAAAACCATAAGAAAGGAAGAAGAAGAGAGCAGCATAAAACCTCAAGAATGAGTGACTGGGTCTCCTTGTCTTCTGCAATCATCTCAAATGTTTGATCCCAAACAGGATTCAAGTTGTTGTTAATAACCTTGGTTTTAACCTTGAATAAAGGTCGAATATACAGAACAACATAAGGATCAGATTTTCCAATCATTTCCATATTTTTTAAATCGGTCGCTTTCACTATAGTCACTTTAAGGCTTCCATGAGGTTTAAGCTCCAAGTCACTGCAGGAAAGAAAACAAAAGTTTCACTCAGAAGTAAATTTCAAACTCAAATTGAAATTGTCGTCTACAATCAGAAAGACAAAAAAAAGGCATAAACTTTTGCAATATTCATATTTACCTGATATCAACAGGTATACCACCAAGTGGAACAACAATCCTATGTGGCCATTGGAGCATATCAGTAACAATTGTGTTCACAGTATCCTACAAAATGGCAAGTAATAATAAAATTAGTGTTACAAATGTTGCTTAAACAGTACAGCGAAAGAGCAACGTTACAAATGTTGCTTAAACAGTACAGGGAAAGAGCAACACAAAACAGATAGAACTTACATCAATCATATCTGAAATTCCAGGAAGAGCAGTTAAACTTCCACCAACAGCTTTCAGAGTATAATCAATTTTCGGCTTTGGCTGATTCAATTTTAATGGAAAAGTCAGTTAAGATGGAATCATGTATTTGGCAAGGATGATAAAGTTTTCAAACATTCAATTAGAATATCAATTTTCGCCAGGAGAAGAGTGGACTGTTAAATTATATAAAAGATTGCATCCCCTTGAAAGGTTCATGGTCTTAATGATGTCCCAAACTTCATCACTTAGGTGAACCAGTGAAGCTTTTTATAATTTGGATTGGGCCTACCTAAACCCTACAAATCGGCTTTTAAGGTGAGAGATACCTCCTACTTATAAAACTTGTTTTCAAGTCATAAATCATCCGATATGGTAGGTACTCACAACACACCCTCCTCACGTCTAGGACTGGACATACCCAAGTACCAGATAACGGGTGACCAACGAATTATACACATGCTCTAATATCATCTTAGAATTTGGATTGGGCTTAATTCAACCCTACAAAACCAGCTTTGTAAGGTGAGAGATGTCTCTCACTTATAAACTCATTTTCATAACATATCTCATCCGATGTGAGACTCTCAACAAAGTTGATATTGAAATGCAAGTGATATATGTTTAATGTGAAGCAACCTATTATCCACCTTTTTGGTTTTGCCTTCGACCAACCATTGTCTAAGTAAGCACAAATTCTTATAGAAGAAAGAGAAAAAATGTCGCAACAATCCCATCTTGTAGTGACAGCATGCACATGAAGCATCAAGTAATTAATGATTAAATCAAATGCTTTAAACTAAATTTGCACCAGTCCGTCCACATGACTCTAAATGAGATATTGGAAAAATAAAGTACATTGTTTTTATAAAATCTTAAGAAATAAGCCATTATATACTTCCATATTTAATTTCATGCCTTTACGTGCAAACTAATTTTATTTCCCTCCATATCCCCCAAAGATTACCTCGGCAAGAAGAGCAACAACAACAGCAGAAATGCAAGGGATCTCTTCAGCAAGTTGGAATATAACACGGGCAATAGTGAAAACTTTTAGATCCTTCAACTGAGGCAAACAAAAGCAATAAAAATCAAATTTTGACAAATTAAAAAAGGGACCTGGTGATATTCATATTCAACAGAAAATATTCTGCTATGTAAACCTGAATAGGGATTGATGCAACAAGGGCAGCTTCAACTGCCAAAATAATACTGGGATCACCACCCCAACGGAGATCTACGTCCATTATGATTTGACCTTTGGTAAGACTCTGCACACGAATACCTGTGTGGAGGGTGAAATTATGCACATATGAGTATTTTACATGCAAAAACATTTACAACATTGCAGTGTTATAAATACCTTGTTATATAACACTGCATACAAGGGTGTCATGATAAATTGAAATACATATAAAGAGCTAAGGTGCTATGATGAATTGCATTTACATACTACCTGTGTTCCTAAATATAGGACCAACCCTATTGACTAAATCATGAGAGTTAAAAAAGTTGACAAAAGTATTTAATTTATTAGCAATTAGCATTGTTTTCCAAGTTTATCCTTTAAAGTATTTATTGCTTACTTATTGGTTACAAAAAAAATGTAAAGTTATCAGGGGTATTTTAATAAAGAAATAATTAATTGAGTTGAAAATTTGAAGGGGGTCTTATAAAAAGTAGGGTTAATAGTGCTTTACCCCCCTATAATATAGGTCATTTCCGGTTTTACACCCTGTAAAATATTTTTTTTGATTTATCCCTCTGTAAAATATTTTTGTTTTGATTTACCCCCCTAATAGGTCATTCAAAAACCAATTTTTTATTTTT
>Ga0315913_1006469_pt1 | contig 14169 bp, 5 predicted proteins | sample MpolsnodulesMG_FD_207736 | JGI IMG/M metagenome (GOLD analysis project Ga0315913, IMG submission 207736) | Medicago polymorpha root nodule microbial communities from Los Angeles, California, United States - small nodules | ecosystem: Host-associated > Plants > Roots > Nodule | place: USA... | reverse complement strand
ATTATCTATTTAAAAAAATTATGAAAATTTAATATTTTTAAAATATTCATCGAGACAAATCCAACAACATCTTATATGATATTATTTATCATTGTATATTAGTATAAAAATACGGTCAAAGTATGTCAGATCAAAAATGTACATTGTAAAAAAAGATTATCTAATAAGGGACGGGGGAGTACCTCATATTGCTTATAGAATAGTGTCAACGATTCATATAATCGTTGCGTCTTTTGAAAATAAAATTCAAAATTAAACTTAATAATATCTTATATAAGATCAACAGTGTGTCCACAAAGATTAAATGGATTTGTTTTGTTGTCGATTGAAAAAGAGGTTAAACAAAATAAATTACAATAATTTAATGAATGATTTTGCATCTAAAAAAAGTTTAAAAAGTGAAATTTTGAATTAAAATATTATTTTTGTAAAACAAATAGAATTAATAACTTTTTTTTTGCACAAACTAATAATAACTTAAAAGACCTCATTTTGGATTTCCTCTTGAGCCTCAATATGTGTTGGGTCGGCCTTGAATATATGTATTACATTTAATCTTTAACTTTTGGCAAATGATAACATTTGCTCCAAGGACATATGTTAAGGAATTTAAAATAGAAATAAATGTCTTAAAAGTTGTGCATTCAACTTTTTAAAGTCAATTTTTTTTTTCTTTTCTATAAAAAAACTTTTAATTTTGGATTTCTTAACTTGTGTCTTAAGGGCACAAGATAGCAAGACCCTTAACTTTTTAATAAATTGAATGCACAAAATGTCAGAGAATATTTCTTCTTTTGAATTTCATAACCTATGTCATAGGGACACAAGTTAGTACTACACTTCTATCTAACATATAAAAATGTCAAAACTTACCCGATTGAACTCATAGTGATCAAAGTTTAAACTCCATTATTTCATTTTATGTGAATGAATTTTTAATGATTATTGTAATTTCGTTTATCTGCAAAAGAATAAAATTGTGCATATTACAATATAAATGTTGCTAATCGATATGCAAAGGCATTGGTTAAATAATCTATAGATAAAAAATATCGCTTGAAAATATAAATTGTTATTTTTTATCAAATACTAATTATCAAATATCGCTTAATTGTTTAGCTTTCTCCTTACGATAGTTATCTCATTTATGTAGTGTTGAACTAGCCATAAAATGAATTTCTTTTCCATGCCCCCACTGTTCTAAAAGGTCCTTTATTTGTCTGGATTTTAGAACTGGGACGTGTTAGAAAGATTTAGAAAAATCCCCTTATCGCACCTCTGGATTCTAAAATACAAATAAACTGGAAAGTGTTTGGGATGAAAAGATAAATATATTTATGTCTGATTATTTTTTTATTTTTGTTGTCAGTAGTCTAGTGGTTAGAATTCACCTTATAAGGTGAATAAGTGGGTGTCCGGGGTTCGAGCCCTAGCCCCTGCATATTTATGTCTGTTTATTTACTGTAGTTTGAAACAATCGAAAAGTTCGTATTAAGTTTTAGAATTAGGTCCAATTATAACTGAAATGCCTTATTAAATTGCATATCCTCAAGTATGAATAGAGACATCTCAAATAACTTCATTTGAAAAATTCAAAGTTTGTGGAATTTCCATCTTCTACTCACAAATGTTGAATAAATTTCTCATTCTAATAAATAAATAAATAAAACTACCAACGTATATTCTAACCCGTTATTTAACACATTTATGCTTATATGTTGAAATTTATGTGAGACTCAAATAATTTAACGAGTTTCGTCCAAATTTCAACAATTAAAAATGTGTATTAGAGAATGAGTTGCTAGTGCTCTTAAATGTCCTCCCTATTTTTAAAAGAGTACTAACAACACAATCTAGGAATTATGGTATTTATTCAAGGCTTAATAGCAGTTTTCGCCTCTTAACTTTCACGAAGTTGCGATTTTGGCCCCATAAGAAAAAATACTTCAAAACCGCCCCCTAATTTTACAATTGTAGCAGTTTTGGCCCCCCAAGGCAAAAAAAAACACGTGGCACCTCACTTAGGTTGCCACGTCAGCGTATACCGAGTTAAAATTGGCCTTGAGGGCCAAAACTGTCATAGGTGCAAAACTTAGGGGACGGTTTTGTAGTTTTTTTTCTTAGGGGGCTAAAATCACAACTTTAGGAAAGTTGGGGGGCTAAAATTGCTATTAAGCCTTTATTCAATTATTCTCTGGGTACTGGATTTTGTTGTGAATTTGAACCCTTTGCAAAACAAAAAAGAATAATATGTAGAAAAAATAACAATGACAAACAACGGCCAAACATTTGAAACAACAATAATCAACCAAAAACAATACTAACAATCTATGTGGATAGCAAAAACACAATGAAACCAAGGAAAAGGAAAAGGAGAGTATAGAAATGAAAACATCAAGATTATTTATTCAATTCCGCCTAAATTTGACTTATGTATGGGGGAGAGAGCGGCTAGTCAATCCACTATGAACGAGTCTTTGCAAGAGATACAAAGAAGTTACAAGAAAGTGGCCTCAAAAGCACCTTACTTTTACCCTTTTTCAAGTCTCTCAACCCACCAAGGAGATCGTAAGAGAAATCAAGAGAGAAAGATTATTTTTCTATAATCAAATATTTGTAACATCCCAATATTTTCTACATGTTGTTTTTGTAATTCTCTTGATTTTCTCTATTTAATTACTCGATTTGGCGTGACAATGATAAAATAATTATAATTGTTCTTGATATTTATTAATTATTTTGATGAGTTATTTTTATTGATGAGTCTATTTCATATTTAATAAATAAACCTTTTCTAATAGTTTTCTGGAACTTATTTTAATAGTTATTATTATTAAGAGAGTTGTGTGTATATATATGTGTGTGTGTGTCTACGGTGAAGGAATGAAACTAGAGCAATAAGAAGTAAAGGAAGAGTAGAAGCTAAGTATGTGTTCATGTACCGTTAGTCTTAGACTAAGTCAATTTTTCATGTACCGTTAGTCTTAGACTAAATCAATTTTTCTCCTCCACGTTTCCCATATGCATGCATACACTCCTTAAAAGGAGGAACACCTCACTTATTCTTATCAACATACTAGCAAGTCAAGTAGATACTCACACTCTTTGTTCATATGTCCCTCTTTTCCTCAACCTCCACTATTAAATTCCTATAAAATTGTCAACTAATTGTGCCGTAATAAAGAGAAGAGAGAATATTGTTCTCTTGGTACATTTTTGTGAGCCACATCTCTTTTGTACGTGTTTCTTCCTTTTTCTCTCAATCTCCGTTTTTGGTTCTCACACAAACTTCCAGACCTCCCGCACATAGAAATAAATACTTACTCACATAATTCCTACTCTGTCGAGAACAAACAAAATACCTTCATCACCACATAACTGTCATTCCAACAATCACATCTTTTGTGGAGTCTTGAGGTAAGAATTGTTTTGTTGTGTTTTCTCTCTATTCTCTGATCCATTTCTAACAATAGACCATTTTCTCTTAAAGGCTATCATTTGATTGAAAGTGGTACAAACAATCCCTTCGTATCAATTCAAATTCATGTAGAACCAAGTGTTGAGTGGTTTCTCCCTTGCAAACTCTTTTTCGTGGAACTTGAATCCTCGTTAGGATGTGTCGAAACTAAAAGCCTCATTAACGATTAAAACGTACGAGGTAAGGGTTTTTTCCCATACATCCATACTAAGTATTGGGATGATGTTATGAATTAGAGGTAGAGATTCTTGTCTGTTAAAAAGAAAAATAATTAAAATATGAATTTATATGGTAAAATTTAATCTTTTATAAAAATTATTAGTTTTAATTATATATTACGTGATGTGTGTATGATAATGTGATGTAGAATGACATTTATTCTATTTTGCCATTGTTTATATGTTTTTTTGTGATATTGGAAAAGAAATGTTAGATTTTGATAAACTAAAGAAATGAAAAATATGAAAATGTGAGTTTTATGAAAAGGATATAAATGTTAGAAATAATGATGATATAGTACCTAAAATTCTCCTTTGAAATAAATTAATGAAAGTCTAATCTTATTGTAGTACGTATATGACTATACTGTTTCTTGGAGCAAAATGTTTGGAGTTTTATTTCATTTTCCCTTTACGGTTAAATAGATTAATGAAAAATCTAATTTTGTGGTATATGTATACCTAATAAGTTCTTGTAGCAAACGGACTATAGCTTAATGTTTTCTACTACAGTCAGAAAGAATTAAGTTGATGAACATAAATGTGAGATTGTTATGGAACTGAGATAATAATAAAAGGAATAAGATCTCATGAAAGATTGTTTTGTCATGTGCATGATAATGTGTTATTATTTTCTTTGTGGTTGTCTTAGTGACGGGTTAATATCATATCTCTTTGTGATGTTTTAGTGGCGGGTTATAATTATATTATGTGTGGTGCCTTAGTGTTGGGTTTTAGTCTGCATTTTCATGATCATGCATTAGCATATGCATCTGTGTAGATGTCTTAGTGGCGGGATTACAATTATATTCTGTGTGGATGCCTTAGTGGCGGGAATTATATCCGGATCATATAGTTATAAGAGCATGCATCTTACGTATAATTACATTGAGTCTGTTGTATACATGTGATTGGTATTTGACTTAAAACTATTGTTTTGCAAATAAGATGTGTGTGAAGCTTACTTTGAAGCATATGACTTGAATGTATTTTTCTTAATTCTTTTTGATTGAGAAGTTTTGATACTATCTATTTTATGGCATTGTTTCTTGTGCTTTGAGTATGAACCAATTTGGATAAGGAAATTGACTCTTTACACTAACATTTTAGGTACCAAAGAAGAGATGATCTATGCTTTGAAGTTTTTGCTTGAAGTGCGTATGGGGGACAAAATTGGATTTTTGATCTAATTGTAAATTTTAAAGGATGTTTATTTTTAAGAATTTTCATTAAATTATGTCAAGAATTTTGTATAGGTTTTGCTAAGAATTTATTATTGATGAAATAAATAAATAGTAGTGTTTTTTTCAGAAAAAGAAAATAATTTAGGCGAAATGTCTTGGACCAAAATCCAGGACGTTACAATATCAGTTTTGAAAAGGCATTCAACCCTTAGCCTTTAAGTTTTGAAAAGCTTCATCTTTTAGTATCTCAAGACTATACAACAAAAGAGCGAAAATATGCTTAAGTATGCTCCAAAAATCAAGACAAGCACTTCACGCTCTGTCCGAGACGCGTCGCGCCTTCAGCCAACGATCACCAGGGCATATCACTCTATGTACGCGTAGCATGTCTGCCTCCCAGACGAGGCAATAGCAAAATTCTTAAAACATCATCTATAACCCGCCTCACGGTTGGGACGGTATTGAACTGTACTATCTAGACTTGCAAACTTTGCGGTGAGATCAAGGCACTCGCAGCATATTCAACTCGCATGGAAGCCAAAAAGACGTTAAATTCTCTAGAGGGTATAAGTGTTGAGTGAGATATAAGACAAACTTCAGTGGGAAGGAATTTGATCCAAAGGATTTACGTTGTGGTGTTGGTCATCCCCTAGTTTAGTTCTTGAACGAGCAGCACGCCAAAGTCTGATTATTCAAGATAGATTATATAAATTTAAAAATTACTTTATTTCTAAGAATAATATTTGATAAAATCTTTATATCTCCCCAGCCAATGTGATATACTGAAATAAGTAAAAAAAAATTAGTGTCGTGGTTGTTCCTAATTTGGTTTAAACCATTTTTGAAAGAAAAAAAAACTATTCAATTTAAAGATTAAAATAACATGTGGTTCACTTCAATTGAGATAGCATCTCTGAGATTTTTAATTATGTATCTGATAAAAAAAAAATCCAAACACTAAAATGATTCATTTTTTACCGATACATAATTAAACATTTTTTAAGGAACATAATTAAACATGTATTATTCAAAGAATAATAATTAAACATGTATATTACGTACGTCTAATAACATTTTACACAGTATATATAACATCGACATATAGAGATACAAAAATTTCCATTGCTAGACAATAATACATAAATTAGTAAATGATATTTGCATTCAACTAAGTGCTTGGTAAAAAAAACAACTAATAAGTGGTATTAAAATACAAATAAATAATATATTAACATAATATTTTATTCCACTAATATATAAATCAAGGTGTGTTGGTTCAATTGATAAAAATGTAGTTCATATTTCATATAACTTGAATCTCATGGTTGTTGTGAACACCTCAATGCCTCAATGGTGTGTAAAAACATATCATATCTTTGTAGGTGATATTTGAGTTATGCAAGACATTGATTAACTTTTGAAATTCAACTTACACAAAAATTTAATCATCAATAAATAAATATTGAAGTGCTCATGCACTTACGCCTAACCAAGGTGGTAACTATGCTGCCAAGGTTGCAATTATTTGTAATCATGTTAATAAGGATTTTTTGAGTCACTTTCCATAATGAAGTGTGAAATGTGATCTCTCCAAATCATATTCTGACAAACGTGCAATCCCTACATTTTTGTATGAAGTGTGTCACACGAATCGATCTTCTTAGTGTAGCCTTTGATTCAACATCGGTCTGAATTGAATTGCGAAAAAGGCATCAACACCCGATGATTCGTTATTCTCCTTACAAGCATCATCATTGTTGTGTTTGATCCAATCCTCCAGGGTCTCTTCAAAAGAATGTGGATCGTCTCCTTATTTTGAGAATCTTGGTGAAGATGTTGAAAGATACATTCTCTAGTCATGAGGTCGTTGTAAATTGTCTTCAAAGATTGTTTTATTTCTGCACGTCTATAGAAACCATCACATGGTCACGAAAGTTGTCTATCATCCATCCTTGGAAGTTCTCATTCTGTAGTTGTTTTAAGTTATTGAAAATTCAGGCCTTACAATCACTCAAAAAGAAATTACTAATAAAAATTAAGGGATCTAACCGGAGCCAAACCTCAGTTCCATCCACGAAAACGTGCACATGGAGGGCGGTCTCATCATCCCTCCCACAAATAACAAACTTTTAGCCAAAGCCTTCAATTTGTGAAAGTAATTAAGTGGACAAAATAGTCACCAAGTTGAAACAGAGCAGCTATTAGAGAGGAGGGCATATTGACATTGATTTTATAGTAAAAGTATTTGGATGCAGTAGCACATACTAGTATATTAACATGTTGTGTGTCTAATATCAGCATGTTCTAGATGTGATAATAGTTATTATTAAGATATTATCACTACTTGAAATATACTGATGCTTAAAATTAAATAAGAGAGATTAAATTTTTTATCACTAGAATGGTTATCAACATTTAATAATACACAATGTCGGGTGAAGATGTAACAATTTAATAGAATTAAAACAATGAAATATGACAGAATTAAAACAATTCAAAAGAATTAAACTTCAATCCGAAATCAAACTATAAACATAATACAGAGCTGATACATGACATGTGGAAGCAGCATATGAAAGCAGTACAAAGAAAACAATGGAAAATCCTGTTAAAAACGGCCTACCAAGGATGCAGCCAACCCTTTGATTGAAAAATGCAGCCAACAATTTTTTTTGTACTGGTATTCATCAAGGATGGATATGAACATCCCTTTGAAAATCAAACTTAGTTTGAAATCAATATTTTCTTTGTTTTGTATTGAAAAACTAATATTCTCATAAATCAATGCTCAACTTACAAGACTTTGTTTGGTTAAACTATTTGTACCATTATTTTGTTATATAACTTTTGAAATAATATTTTATTTTTCTCTTTTTATTAGTAAAAAACAATAGGATGAGAAAAAAAACTAAATCAAAAACATAACGAAAATATAAGGGCTGCAATGCAAATATCATTTCTCAAGAGAAAAGAAAATGGTAGTGATGAACAAACTTGTTGTCATATAGCTTTTACCTTTAGCTTAATAAAATAAAATAAACTTTCCATGATATATCTTAAGGGACACGTTTAATTTTCAAAAAAGAAAAAGGTGACACGTTCAAAATTTGTATTGCTATCTACTACCACCATTCAACGTTTTTTAATAATTAAATAACAATGTAGTTATTCTCCAACGAATCAACTTTTTATTTTTATTTAATGTATGTCTATTTACATGTGAAAATTTTTGCTAATTCTATGATATATTAAAAAATTTAAGTGTACCCGTATATCAAATCATTAAATTAATAGTTAAATGAGTTATTTTTTAAAGAAAAAATATATTTTATATCATCAATAATTTTAATAACTAAATCTTATCTATCAAAAGCATCGATGAAATAAAATTTAATTTTTATAAATTTTTATTACTCATAGTAAAGAATATTAATTATTTTTATGATAAAATATAAGAAAAAAACTTAGTATGGTTCGTGTATACAATGAAATAATATTTTTTCATATGAAATAATATTTTCTAAAATATAAATCGATAAATAGTTTTTTATTTAAAAAATTGATCTTTAATTTATAAATTAATGAAGCAAATGTATCGATACACCTCAATCTGTAAGTATACCGTTAAAAAACTACCTTGTCTTAGACAAGTATGAAAGGACATTTTTTATGTATTTCAATAAATCAAAGTTTGACCGGGGAGTAGTCTCATTTTTAACCACCTATGATTAATTAAGCATTTATATTTGATACACGCCAAGGACTGCTAATGGAGGGTGTTGATTTAATTATCTTGAGTGGATAAGGGTATGTGTATGCATAATCTTAATTCTCAATGCCCTTCATGTCCACTCCATTTAGTCACCTCAAACAAACCAGGGGCTTTCCATCAAACCAAGTCCATACGTACTGTCCAAAATCGTCATTAATTAGCCACTCAATATACATGTAACATTGACTGGCAATGAAGCAATCAGCCTTTCTGGAAATCACAAAATTATTTACCAATTTGTTTTAATTCTATTAAACTAAAAAATTTTATTTTTATATTTCCCTCATCGTTCACATTTTCTTTCCCAACAATTTGATTTATTAGAATTAGATTCTGTCAAAAAGAAAGAATTATTAGATTTAGAAAGAATATATACCTTATCATTTTTTTTTTGAGGGATACCTTATCACTTTTTTTTGAAAGAATATACCTTATCACTTATGAGCTATGGGAATGAGACAGTATAATATTAATTCGGTAAACCAGATCTTCTTATCCTAAAACTTGTTTAGGCACCATAGAGTAAGTGCCAGCATCTGTTTACGTGTCCATCCCTTATCATATTATTGATCGATTCTATATAAGTAAAAAAAAAAAATCAATTCTATATGTTTTTTCTAATTAAAGAATTTGATCTTCTATCAAATCTTTTGAAACTATATAATAGTATGTGTCTTAATTTGACATATTCTCGCGGCTTTTAATTTCAAAAGCAAGACAGCATAAGCATGTTATAAGCCTTGCGTGAAAGATATTTCTTTATTTGTTTTTTAAGAGGGGGTATTTCTTTTCTTCGTAGGAGAGGGATATTTTTTTATTTATAAATAAATACATGCATATAGCATATTTAAAATAGTTTTGGCGCTAGGCATTTTGGAGATATTTTAGCTCGAATTGACCATCAAGTTGGTGCTGTCAACCAAGTGTCAGATTTGAATTCGCAAATAGGATGGGGTTAGACAAAAATCACGTCCATTCAATCTCTCCTAGTTTTGGAAGTCGTCACTTAAAACTTTAGTTTCTTTTTCTTCATCGTTCATCAAAGATGGATGGTTTATGATCAACTTTTTGATCTCAGATTTCGTCTTTTAAATTATTATTTTTTATTTAAATAAGTAATTTTCACATTAAGTTAGTTTTTTTCATGATTTTGTTGTCTTATTACGACGTTGTTTTGTTTATCGTCTTTATGTGATATTTTGTATTTCCCATCTTATTTAGATTTTTGTTTGGTTCAGATTATCAAATCAACTTTGATCTCATACAGATGCAATCATTGTCGTTAACATTGAGATCCGGAGGCATGACAATTTTAAAAACATGAATATAGTCATATTTGTAGACTTATTAACAAGTATGTTGTGAATTTTATACAAATCCATTCTTTTTCTTTTAAGCAAATTTATATTGTATCAATTTCCTCTATTAATTTGTATTGTATTGTATCAATATTTGAATGAATGAATAAGTTTATATTTTAAAAAAAAAATGTCTAGTCGAATTCACCTTTTTTTATGCAAAGAATTTACATTTTGCACAAAAAAAATTCCGGTCAATTATAACACGTGGAATAATTTATTTTTCAATTAAACAATGTGCTAATACATTTTTATTAGTTGTTGTATTGTCGGTGTATTATATTGTCAAAAAGGCATGTTGGCTTTTATAAAGACTTAGGGAAGGTCTAATGATAAAAGGAATTTGAATTTTTTTTTAGCTTACTTTGTAGGATTTCAACTTTTTTAGATCCATTGTCTCCTTGATTATGAATAGTGTGAAAGCCATAAACTTTTTTATCGTGGGAAATGGTGTAAAAACAAACAACTTCAAGTCGTCGAATGACCTTTAATAAGAGAAATGATATTTGAACATTCATTTGGTGACAACTTTTGTGGCAACTTTCTTTCTCATACTCACATTATTTTTTACTTTATCTCTCTATTGTTTTGATTTCTGTGCAAATGCCTACTTTTTCTTTGCAAATGATGGTTGTCACATAAGTTGTCAACCAAAGTAATTGTTCAAATAACATTCCTCCTTTAATAAAGGGACCCGTTCTCAGAGCGAGTATTTGTTTTTTTGCATGGAGAAATTAGCCTTGACTATTCAGAGCAAGGTTCAACAACGAATTTGGCATCCGATACATATACCTAATAGAGGTTCAGGTTTGTCTCACCATATTTTTATTGATGATGTTCTCTTATTTTGTAAGGTCACTCAGATCAAACTAAAGTGGTAATGGACACCTTAAAAGAGTGTTTATATTGTGTATGTATGGTATGAAAGTAAATGTTAGAAATTCTAAGGGTACGTGTTCTTAAAAAGTGCATGAGACACTTAAGCTAAGTATTAAAGAAATGTCATTTATCTGATTGTGACCAATCTATAGACTACGTGAAATTTCCCTTGGTACAAGGTTGAGCTACTAAAGACATGTATGGTTGTATTTTAGAGTGGATGCATTGAAGACTCTCATATGGTAATCTCCCTATTAAAGTAAGGCGGCTTTTCCTAGCGAAATTGGTTACTACGACAATGCTTATTAAATAGTATGCATTTGCATTATTTTCCTATAAATATTATTGATAATACGAAGTGGAATAGAGTAAAATGGTTTATTGTTACTTCTCCTGGGAGGTTTGGAGGTCTTGTTATTATGGAAGTTAGATTCTCTATTATTACTCTGTTTGGAAAGTTAGTTTGAAACCTACTTTATGGTCCTCATAAACTTTAGACGAGGGTTCTATCTCAAAAGTATATTAAAGGTGGCAACATTTGAAACAACAAAGCTAAAGGCAATATTTATCTAATTTGGAGAAGTATTTTAAAGGACTGGAAGCTTTGAGACAATACTAGGGTAACGAGACAGGGTTAGGAGAGCTTCTTTCACAATGTTAATTTTGTCAACATTTTGGAAACTTAGCACCATGGTTGACCGGTCCCCCTGTTGGCCATTGATGGTGATATTCAAGATAGATGGGTTTAGGGAGCTGCTCAAACAAACAAATATTATTTCTATACAAGACGTAGTTACCTACTATCTTGTTGTTGAGAGTGGAATGATATCGAAAATTGTGATTGGATTTGAAAAGTGTCGGTTTCAGCTAAGGTGCAAGGTTTTCTTTGCCATTACATGCACAACGTGATTCTAACTAACAAGCTTTGACACCACTACAACTTGACAACTTCTCGTATCTACTAGCGATGTGGAATCCATGATGAAAACGTGTTTCACTGCCTTAGGGATTGTACTCCATCGAAGAAAGTTTGGCAGCAAATATATAATTTTAATCACCCGTATTTTTCAGCTCGGTAGCCTTGAAAACATGGTTATAAACTATGTTAAGCACACACACTTGTTGGGTCAAATCAATATGAGTTTCTCACTTTAGAGAATGATCCTGCATAAAGTGGTGATACAAAGTGTTAGAAAGACGGCGTTCATAGCAGTACTCATATATAGAATAGTGTATTAGCATCCTACATCCTTTACCATACAAGCTTACAATATGATGTCTGACTTTTTCGTGTTTAGCTATCCCAATAAAATTTATTTAGCTACTCCAAATAAATTTATTTTTGCAAAGTTAAAAGAAATAAAATACCCATAAAATTATCACTTGTTTAATAAACTTATTTTGTCTTCTTTTAACATTTATGTTCTCTTAAGCAACTAAAAAGAGAGTATTGTTAGCAATAAAAATTGTAAAGATAAAACTAATAACTAAAATCGCTTAGTTTTTTACGTATCGTAAATATAGATAAAATCAATTATAAATGAACTTGACTCTTTGAAGTGTTGTTAAACTAAAAAAATAATTATAAATAACTATTGTTAGTTTTTTTTTTGTTTACTTTAATTTACGTTTTATATTTATACAAGTAAAGTGTGATTTTTTTCTTATAAGTTAAATTTAATATATTAATTTATAAAAAAATAATTTTCTTCTATTTGGCCACCCTGTGTAAAACTGACTAACTTGGTCGTTGGTCGCTGTGATGCATGTTTCAATCAAATCCAACAAGAACTATGCATGGTTAATTGCCACAACTGACATCATCTACAAGACAACCGCTAAGAGTAGAAAAAACATGATCTAAATAACTGTTGATGATTTTGGACCAAAAAAAATTAAGTATTGATGATTCTAAATAACACGCAAATATAAATATGTGCATCGATTTGCTTCTCTAAAGATATGAGTATTTAATGTTCACCAATGAGAGAGCTTTAGAAGAGATAGAACTTCATGAAGAAGAAACGAGATAAACGCATTGGAGAAACAACGTTTGTGATCCAAATCCACAATAATTTTAAGGGTTGTGTTAACTTATGCCCTTAAGACACATGTTGAGGAACCCAAAAATAGAATTACTCTCTCAAATGTTGTGCATTCAATTTAATAGAACAGACTTAAAAATTAACTTTAATGTGCACATTTCAATAAAAAAAAGTTACTATATTTGATTTATTAACTTGTGTCATAAGGACACAAGTTAGCTTTTCTCCGATCTTAATTAGAGTTAAGCTCCAACTTAGCCTAAGGAGTCAATAAATCTAAGGGCAAGCTTAACACCCAAAGCTCCGCCCAATAAAGTTAAAATTAGCAATATAAGCTTCAAGTGTCGATACACGCTGACTATCCCCAAGAACACCGCCATTTTTAAAACAAAATGCCTCTATATACATGGAGGGGGATTCGCTAAATCTTTCACGGTACAATTGTTAGTATATTATTAGACATAGAATTTATTATTTTGAAGTAATATTAATAATTATTTGCTAGAATATAATGATTTTTCATATATATATATAAAATAAAGCACGCATTGTTTTTTTTTTTTTTAAGGAACAATGATTTTCATGTAAGTTAATAGTTGGCAAATTATTAATTAATCTAAGTGATTAGCATAAATGTCCCGACCCAAGTACATGGACGAAGATTCGCACAATTTTCATCAGGAAAAGAAAAAAAGAATAGAAAAAGATTCGCACAATAGCACATGCGATGCTGTTTCAAACAACATAAAACTAATCCGATCGATCCCATCAAAACCTCCTCCAATCAAAGTTTAAAAAAGCGACAAAGAGTCCCACAAATGTGGATTTTGGATCTACCTTCCTAATTGCAAATGCTGCCAACTTCAGTTACACACAAAATAAGGGCTTCGATGGCTACCAAATGGTCTCTTTCAGACCCTCCACCATCCATGACAGCACACACTCACCTTCATTCACTCAACCATGTGAATTTTTATTATGTTATGTTATTCAAATTTTAAGCTTTGTTTTTTTAATTTGATTTGGAGTGTGTCACACTGCACAATACAAACTAACATGAAAAGGAATTCAATTACACTGCACACACAATATGGATAGAAGGGTCTACATATGATTAATTACTATGGTCTACAAATATGTTTAGTTAGTTAGGGTGTGGTCACACGATGAAGCTACTTAAATAGGGGTTTTATGTTTGAAAAAAAATGCCTCAAAACAATAATTACATTTCTTAC
>Ga0315913_1006466_pt1 | contig 14170 bp, 18 predicted proteins | sample MpolsnodulesMG_FD_207736 | JGI IMG/M metagenome (GOLD analysis project Ga0315913, IMG submission 207736) | Medicago polymorpha root nodule microbial communities from Los Angeles, California, United States - small nodules | ecosystem: Host-associated > Plants > Roots > Nodule | place: USA... | reverse complement strand
TCAACCATGAGAATAGGCGTGGTTGCTAGAGGAACACACTCACTGCACCTCGAAAGAGGCTTTGATACGCTAAAGAGAAACTTGTCTTTAGAAAGTAGGTCGAATATAAAGTTATGGTTTAGGGTTTTTTTGTGAAGGATTCGTTGTTATGATGAACCAATAATCCCAAGGCGCTTTTTATTATTATTGTTTTTAACCTTTAAAAACCCAATCTTTACAATCAAACTTTCTTCTAATCATCTCTTAAAAGTTAATTAAATTGAACAACTCCTTGTTGGAACGATACTCTCTTTTTACTACTTCAGTAAAAGCGTACACTTGCGGTTTTGCTCATCAGAGCTCATGGCATGGAGATTATGGGATGGATAGGTATTGGCAAAGGAAGTCTAGGGTTAGGGTTGTGCAAGGTCACAACTTTGGCAGTCACTCTTTTGGTGATCGCGTGCATGGTGTGCAGGTGCAAGGGGAACCCCATGTTGAGCATATGCCATCAGGTTTGCGGTTGAAAAAGAGAAATGAGGAGTTAAGGTCTCATTACAAAAGGTTTGTGTCTTTCTATTTCACTAATGTGCCGAAATTAATTATGTATTTCTATTTGAGGAAGGGTTTTCAGGTGTGTGGGATGTGTATTTGGCAAAGAACTGTAATTTTAATGGGCATGTGTATGGTTTCATCAGGTTCAGTAATGTCTGAGATATTGGAAAACTATCACAGGCTTTGAATAATGTTTTGTTTGGTTAGTATTAGATATGGGCTAAGGTTGCTCGTTTTGATAGGTTTGAGAGTAAGGAAGTTGTTTCGAAGGAGAGGGGGTTTTGGCGAGGGTTCAAGAGGGGGAAGGATAAGAGGGTTGAGGGAGAAAAACAGTTAGAGTAATGGGGATGGTGGAGGGGTGGTGCTTTGGTTGCGCTGATGAGGAAGGAGAATCATGTGGAAATCATGGAGAGGGAGGGGAATTTGTTGGGGACGAAAGTGGAGGAGGAGCCTAATGTTAAGGATAGGATGGATTTAGTGGTATTGGGGAGTAAGGAGGTCGAGGTGAGGTCGTACATGGATACAATGGTAAATAAGATGTGTTCATGTGTCATTAAAAGGCCTCAAATTGCACCTTGGGTTCAGCTTGTGCAAAAGTAATGTATGCTTATAGAAGATGTGTACTAGGAAAATAATGGTATGGTACATTCTGTTATCAACGGAGAATCTATTCCTATAATTCAACAATGTATCATCGACACTAGATTTGATGGTTTTAACGTTATTCCAATGGAAGGTGATCTAGTTTTGTTGAGGTGGCTACAATTGTTAATGATGCTTTGGACTTTCTTTAGTACACTTTTTAATTCTTTAAAGGGTTGAAATCCATAAGTGTTGACGTAAGAGAGAGGTGTGTGGGTTCAGATTTGTGGTATTTCGGTACATGCTTGGAACAAAAATTTCTTTAAATTATGTCTTTGATTGTGGTCGATTTTTTAGTGTAGATAGTTGTAGCTTGGATAAAGAAAGGTTAGATTACGCACATGTTTTTATTTCTACACATTCCCTAGAGGTGATTAATTTTGTCGATAAGATTATTGTGGATGGGTTTGTGGTTGAGATTAAAATTCGGAAGGAATGAGGTTTTCTTTTGGGAGAAGACGCTTATTTAGTTGATAATGATTATAATTCTGCTTCAATTCATTTTGAATCGGACGATGTGCACATGGCGCACCTTATTTCTTCTAATAGTAAAGCTAATAAAGAATACGAATTGATTGCAATAAATGGTAAGGAAGACACACCTCCGGGTAATATTATTCAGAGTGAGAGTAATGTTTCTCTTCAAAAGAAAGCTTCTCTTCCAAAGAAATTTTATTGTGCTAATGCTTATCCACCGAATTAACCCCGTCTACCTTGTCTGGCCATAGAGTCTATAGTGGATTAATGATCATAATCATGGAGATGTATGGATTATTTTTTCTACAAAAGAAGTAAAAAAAAAAAATCAGTCCGTTCTAACAAAGTTTAGTGTTTTACTAAGAAAAAATTAGGCAGTCTGCTTAAATGTTCAGTGCATAGCTTAAAAAGGGTGGCTTGCCTTCCGAGGAAAGATAGGAAAGCAGTGCTTAAGGCTTTGACGAAAACCACAAATAAGAGGCTTCAATTTAATCATACCAATGTGCATAAGAGCGCAGTTAGTGGGGGGGAATTGCGCATTCTGAAAATTTCACTTCATTTGTAAATAATGATGGAAGAATTGGGTTGTGTTGCATGGTAATGATAATTTAGCGATGGAAGATGTGTGGGAGATAGGCAAGGCTATAAGGATGAAATATAAAGGAGATGAGTTGAATATGTTTGATGTGTTGTCTATAGTGGGGGACTAGAAAAAAAGGTGAAAGGAGTAGCATGGAGGGAGGGGTCAAAAAGATGGAGAGTATGAAGGAGGTGGATTCGGAGAAAGAGGCTTGGAAGGGTGTGAGTGTTTGTTGGTGTGTTTGCGGGTGTGGAGGGAGTATTATGAAGATTATTTCATGGAATGTTATGAAATTGGACTCAGAGAAAAAGTTTTGGAAGGGTCCGAATATTTGTTAGTGTGTTTTAGGGTGTCGAGGGAGTATTATGAAGATTATTTCATGGAATGTTATGCAATTGGGTGGTTTTGAGAAACAGAAAGAGGTGCATAAGTCAGTGGCTGGAAAAAATATGTCTATTTTATGTACTATAGAAACGAAGTTCTCTATTTTTTATGATTATTTATGTGCTCCCATTTATGGCACCCTGTCACATGGTTATTCTTTTCACACTTCGGTAGGTGCACCAGGTGGTTTATTGTAGTGTTAGACATAATTTTATTAACTGACCCAAACCGTCCGGACTGGAAAGCCAGTTTGCAGTTGGTCAAATGATACGGGTATACCGGTTTATTCGAGTAGCCCAACAATGGGTTCAATTGGTTATTGTTGGTCGGCTTCGAGTCCGTAAATCTGGCCCAACGAAAATCATATCTAACTAATGGTATGCTATTATTGCCATACTACTGATCTTTTTTGTTGGGCAACATACAAAAAATCCCACATATGGCCCAAACCCAATAACACAAGCAAGAAAATCAAATTACATCATATCAATATCATATGTGTCGTTTTATGTTGTTTGTTTGGTTATATCTCTTCTCTTCATCTTCAATCTCAGTGTGGATGTATTCCCTTGTTGCTTCGTACTTCTGGTGTGTATGGTGGTTTATCAATAATACTTTGTTGTTTTAAACAAACAAAAAAACTTGTTTGTTTGTTTCCTTCTCTCTCTTCTCTTCGCCTCCCTCTTTCTCTCTAAGAAGCTTCAATCTCAGTCATAGAATGTGATTAACCTAAGATTTTAGTTTTCAATGTGCAATAAGATTCATCCCTTACTTAAACACCATCATTCAAAACTCATGACTACCATGACCTTTTTACATCCTTCAAAAGTTTCAATCTTTGTTTCTTTCTGAATTTTGTTGGAGACGAATCTGAGGCAAACCATCCGAATAAACCGCTACCTGAGTAAACCTCCACCAAAAGTAACCAGAAACCTAAATCGTTTGAAATGGATGAGATATTCACAACTGTCGGTCACTTCTGATTGGGGTTTTTCACCCGTTTTCTAACCGTGATCGAACGATGTCCAACCCAAGTTTGTTTACTGCGTGGGATTGTAGGAAGGTGGAGGTGTGGTCGATTTTTCAATTTTGACAATGTTATTGTACTTCATGGTTAGTTTATTCATATGTGACTCTGTTTTAAATTGGATCAATACATGCATATAAGTACGGAATTAGGTAAGTATTTTGGATAAATATGTGACTTTGTTTTAAATTGTTTGAAAATGATGGATGATAAATATTACACTAGGTGAACCATACGTGTGTCAGGAAAAATTATTTTAATAAATATCTAATTTGTTTAAATGAATATATTATATGCTTGCATATAATTTTATTTGATTATGAAAGTAGAGCTAATAATTATCAGAATATCAAGGGCATGTTTTAAAGATATTGTTGTTAGGTCTAAGAAATTAATTGGTGTTCTCATATTATATGTACATGATAATATTAAAAGTAATTGTTAATTTCTTGTTTATCATGATATTAAAATAATTTGGGTATGTTTTGAATTATTGTAAGTTGACATATGTTCATGGAGGAAACTTATAGAGAATATTAATGATTTTGACTCATTGATTTTCTATGTGACTGTTTATTAAAATTAGCATTGAACATATTCAAACATCAAACTTGAATTTAATACAATGAATTTATGATAAATGTGGTAGTTATATGATAACGAAGATTAAAATGTTTGTGCTATATTTAATTTTATGTGGAGTATATGACTTAGATGTTTAAACCCATCTTTTGAAGTAAAAATAGGTTATTACATTCTTTTATGATCATGTTTTATTTTGCTACGTATATTTAATACATTCAATGTATGATATATTTTGGTCAGATATAAAAGAAAAATTGAAGTTCAAATTTAAATGCATGTTAAATAAATTAATAGCAAAAGTGTAATGATATAAAATTTTGTCTATTAGTATAACATACTCGAATTGACAATAGTATCATGGTTTAATGATAGTAGATGAACACTATCAAGAGTATATAAGTTGATCCATAGACATAGCTACGAGAATACAAATTTTATGTGAAGAATTGAATATTCAAAGTTTATAAAAGTTAAAAGAAAATCTTGCAATTATTTGACGAAATGATTGACAAGGATATGATGTCTTTGGAAATGATGTTGAATACATTGAAGACATTATTAGGGATGTGGTACAAACCCAAATCTAATTGATCACCAATGGTGGAAACTCAAGTCTTGGGTTCAATGGTAAAAGTATACTATTAGAGTGATTGAAGTACTTGACAATAGATACATCCCAAGGGAATAAGTACTTGGACCATAAGAAGATAATAGGTAAGATGAGGTTTTCCTCTTAATAAACATATAGCATATATTTGCTGAAATGCATACTTATGGGGCATTCCCGATATAGTTTACATATATGAGAATGAATGTTGGCCGCTTCACGGAGTTTAAGGTTTGACTCTTAAGTTCTCATGAAAAGGGATATATGACACGAGGCCTTCTTAATGTGTCATTTTACAAGTCTCTTTATCAACGGTACCGAGATTCTATGTGCAAGTTATGCACACTTGTTCTAATGAATAGTTGGTTCAAAGCTTGCCTACCATACTATTTGAGAATGAGCAAAAACTTAACTTACTAAGTAATGCATGGTTCAAATCGTGAGATACCATTATTTGAAGACATTAAATTTCCGGATTTATGAGATTTAGTATTTTGAAAATGGTGGAGGCTTGTTGGTGATTTCCAAAATAATGGAATCACATTAGAACCAAAAGTTGTAACTCTTCACCAAGAGTTGTAACTCTTCATGGGAATCTTTTATATACATTAGAACATTTGCCAAAGGGGTGCTTAATGAACCTTAGCATTGATTCAAGTGTATATGATCATAACCTTTGACAAATTGGTGCTTAATGAACCTTAGCATTGATTCAAGTGTATATGATCATAACCTTTGGCAAAAGGGTGCTTAATGAACCATAGCATTGATTCAAGTCAAATGATGAGTGTTTTCTCTCATGTGAAGGGTCATATAATGCACTATAAATGCTTGACATTTACGCATTAATTTGGACACAACAACAAGAACAAGAATTTTTTTACATTAACAACATAATTCTCCCTTATTCTCTTACTCTAAATTATCCATCAATTCTCTAATGGATGAGCGAATTGTTGGAACCATACATATGTAAAATATTGTTAGGAGATACACTTGGTGTGGTTGTGCAATATACATCAAGGAACTCATATTATCTTGAAGGAGATTCGAAATATTGCATCCAATATACAATAATTGGTGGGGGCGAATCGAACCTAAAGGTTAGTGTGGCAACCCCATGCTCTTTGAGTTTTACATGCATAACCATTAAACTTTTCAGATTTCAAGTGTAGCAGCCTCTTCCTAACAATCAAGTTATATAACAACAACTCGGGTATTCTTGATGCTAAAACCCTAGACATTGTAATTGAAAAATGGCTTATAAGGGAATTGAAATGGGTAATTTTGAAAGAAAATGGTTGGTTAACTTTAAACATGTGCATAACGCATATTGTTTTTGTTGTAAATTATTCATGAAGTTTGATGTTTTTATTCTATTATTTTTTAGCGTAATAAAAACAATCATCTTAAAGAAAATTATACACACTTTATGAATTCAAGAATTTTATATACTTATTAGCTAGGGTCTAAATTATAGGTTTGCCCTTAGCCCATCAAAATCTTAGAAGTGATCCTGACTAAGCCGCAAGGATAAGAATTCAAATTCTGCTGCCATCGTGAGGATGCAATTGATTTATAAATATTTCTGTAAAGACTCTCATAAACCTTGAGACCAGTCTTTATGAATCTGAAGTTCAACTCACATAATTTTTTTATTTTTTTTATAAAAATAAATGTAACTTAAGTAAGAGGTTATTGCTATGTATCTCGACAAATATTGTCCTGATAGTTTTATGAGCCAACATGCACTCAATATTTTTCTTAAATAGTATTGCTCTAAGTATGAATAAGAATGAATATGAAAGAGTAGTAATACCAATTGGATGAGTTTTGGTTATTGATATGTTGAATGACCTTTCGCTTTTTGACGATACATCAATTGCTTGTCGTCGCGTCTCTGTTGAGATGTAACCACAATTCCCACCTTTTGTGTTGCAATCTGCTTGCCAATTTTGGTTAAACATTAATATATATGCTTCTAAAAGGAAATTCTAAACAGATTTAAGGCAGACTATTCCTCACAAAAAATAAAATTAAGAATTAAATCCATGTTTAATCTTGCAAATATTATATGACTACTTTTTGTAAATTTTCAAAAAACCGACAAAAAATAAAAGTTTATTAGTTCTACATGTCAACTTCTTCCCTCAGATCCTCATCTTAAACTTGTCAAAACATATGTTTGGTATGATAGGAAGTATATCAGATTCACGGTGATCCACTTTAATTTTTTAAAAACTATACTCGATAGTTTTTGGAAAATCATGGCATGTCAATATGTCATCTTATTCTAACATAGCGACCGTGATATCAAACATACACAAAATGGATTTATCCGTTCAAGGTTTTTGTTTATTAAACTACAATTACATGAACCTGCCTTAAAGGATCTTTTGTGCATTTCTTCTAAAAAAAATAGTTAAAAATGTGTTTGAAAATAAGTAATTTATGTCTGTTGGCCGAGTTTGAATTTTCTTACTTTAGAGCGGGAAAGTAATTATAACTTTGTGTGAATTCTGCTCTTCTCCAACATGTTTTGCTCATTTTCAATCAAACTTCCGAAAATGCCTCTGTGTGAGTTAACTCATGTTAGTGTTAATTCTGCGTGACATAACTCGTGTTGTGTGAGTTATCTCATGCTAGTGTAAATCTTTGCATGAGTTAACTCACGCTAGTGTAAATCTCTATGAGTATTATACACAGTCATTTCAATTGGGAATAAACATTTTTGTTGGGTAAAGAGCAGAATTCACTTTGTGTCTATCCCTATGCTAGGTATGCAAACAAATCCAATCCGGCCAAACCAAACCAACCCGCATCCAAATTTTATGGGGAAAAATTGATTTAACTTGGTGTGGGAAAACCCAGATTTAAAAAATAAATTTCAGAGTTTGATACACGCAGTTAACAATTTTCTTCTCTGACCAACTAATCAGTAACATTTTTCTATACAAAAATCTTTATTATTAGATAGACTACAAAGTTAAGTAACTTAGATTGATGACTAAAACTAACATAATCAACTTAACATGATAAAAGAGATAAATATTCTACTCACCACAATCCACAAATTCATAATCCACCATAAGGTAACCATGAGCATTCCCGGTCCCATAGCTATCCAGCTTTTGAAACACATCAATATCTAACTCAAGCCCTCCGTTGGTGCACGTATCAACAATTCTTACTATTTTAGAGACTATAATCCCATTTTCTTTGTTTGTCACCTGCAATCGACCAGCAATTAGTCCATGGACAAGTAAGAAAAGTGATGTAATTGAGAGAATAGAAGTATATTTAAACCAAATTAAACATGAATAATTTGGCAATTTATATTTACAACATCAAACTTGGTACATTGATAATTTAGTCGTTAGTATCCAATTCAATAGTGTTAGGTTATTCCTAATAAATAGGGGATCGAGATTTCCCCATAGTCATTGTTGATTGCTCACATTTAGGTTGTTTATGACTGTGTGACCAGTTGATCAAAATTAGACGATTTAGATCTCAAACTTAGTATTTTTATTTTTTAACAAAAAAAAAATCAATTTACTTAAGATTTAAGACGGTCACGCAGTCATTTAACTACATGAATGAGAATCCAATTTTCTAATTAGACCACCTGATTTAAGCACAATAGAAAAACAACTCAAATAACAAAAGCATATGCATACATACATTTAAGCACTTGCCACAAACACCTTTGCCAACAGGTCCACAGAAGGCAGTCCAACCAAATTCACTACGCCATGACAATGATTTGTTCCCATCCTGAGCTGCACAGAATACACCTGATGTGTTCAAGTTCCATTTAATTTTCTGAGGATTGTATGATTGATATGTAGCCTTCACGTTGTTAGCTCTTTGAGCAGATGCAAGAGCTAGAACACAAAATATCAACACCTTATCCAATAGAAAAAACTGCTTTGACATATTATTGATCTTATCTTGGTTAAGAAATTAACAAGAGAAGCCACGACCAAGTGTTGTAATAGTGGCTTTTGTTACTTGGAAGAAGAAACTAGTGTAGAAGAAAATATGCACACTAGTCTTTAGTGGTTAGATTTTTGAGTCAATATTGTGGATGAAGTCAAATGTCCAATATATACCACTATTTTGGTCCCTCACTTTATAAACAATTTTGACGTATATTAATTATTGTGAATATTTTGTGAAGTATTATTACTAAATTGTTCTTTTTCCTTTTTGGTATTAAAAGGGGGCCTAAGCCCGAAAAGAAAAAACAAGTCCACATCAAAACTAATTGGGACAATCATCGGATAAAACCTATATATTTGAGAAAAAATATATATATTTATTAAAAAGGGTATATTTGAGAAAAATAATAAATATATTAAGTAATTTGAAATTAGACATAAGAAATATTAAACCCAATCTGCACATTTTAAGTAGACCCTAACCTTTTATCATTTTTTTAGAAGTATCCTCTTTATTTTTTATTTTTTTATCTTCTTTCTACACCACATGCATGGTGGCCCATAAACGACAAGTTTATGATAGATGTAGACTTTTAATTTCTGTCAAAAAAAAAAATGTAGACTTTTAATTTTCAATTTCAAACCCTATCTAATGGATGTTTGTTTCTAATAATTTGGTCTTGAAACCAATTTCATGGTATTTTTCTTCAAAAACAACTTTAACCATCCATTTTTCTAAAAAAACCTCACGAAATGTATTTCCAGACATGATTTACACTGTTTTTCTCCAAAAGTATTTCTCAGAAAGACACTAAGCTGTTCTTTTTATGTGTATATTCGAAGTGATACGGATTTTGAGTAGGAATAGTTCCAACTTTATTTTAGTAGAATGAGAGAATGTTTTCACAAAAAGACATTTAGGCAAGCTCAAATTCAATGTTTAACAAAGAATATTGAAATCGATCTAAAAAGTTTGGAACTACACTTAATTACTATTGAAAAAAAAGAAAAATTTAAGAAGCAAAAAGAATAGACTTATTTTGATTATTACTTTTCCCACCTATCCCTTACTGGCACGTCCTGTAAATTTTCCGAAAATGTCATTGAGCAATTCGGATTTTGTAATCCGAATTCAGTTTTTCCTTTGTTATAGGGTGAAAAAATGAATTCTTCACCAATTTGGATTTTTTCGGATTATATAATCCGAAAACTTCAAAAAATAAGGTGCGCTATTTGATTTTTTTCTATAATCCGAACACCCCTTAAACACCATTTTTCAAGGGAAAAACAGTTCGGATTATATAATCTGAACTGTATCAACATAAATTCTAAACATGTTTGTAACATGGATTGTTATTTTATAGACAATATTAATCTTTCTAACTATCATCCTTCTATTTCGGGCCATTGTTAGTTGTTCTTAGTCAAAAATCAGGTTTTCAGACTACTTGATCGGATTGCTCCGAAACATCCCCAGAAAATCAAAAGAAAAAAATCAAGGATCAAACTCCCTAAGAAGAGACTTCTTATGGGACTCTGCCCCCTCAAAATCCAAAATTTCATCGTTTAGACCCATTTTTATTTTTTTTATTTTACAAGGCGCGTTAATCATGCATAAGATGAGAAAAATAATAGTCAAAAGATTAACGTTCAATGATAAGGTATACCGCTCAGGCCCACATAAAGATGTGCAATGTTAAGTTGTTAACGGATGGATACTAATACTAAAGACTTGTTCTCTGCAAAATCTTTGTATTATAAGTAAAGATGAAAAGAAAATTATGTTTATGAGCAAGTTTTGTAGGTATTAAATCGCTTGTATATCCTCACACATATGTGGGCAAAGTTAAACAACACACAAACACCTCTTTTTTTTTTCTTTTTTCTTTTTTATTTTTCATTGTATTCCAATGTTCTTTTTTCTTCTTATTTTCTGTGTGGCTCCACTTGAGAAGGACCCGTCCAACATTACCCACACTAAAGAGCCACATCCACCTATGCAAACGAGTAAACCTAACATTGACCAGAGCTGCCAACACAGCATGAAGACCACACCATAAACCATCCTAAATACTTAATACAAATGCATAGCCAAAAAATTGCTATCACAAAATACATGAATCACAAAATTAAGGAGTATGCAAGGCAGCAACTCCAAGGGCACAAGATGTATCATGATATAATCTTATTAGCAGCACCAAAACAATTGCTACATAAAACTAACAACAAAAATATGTCATTCCGACCAATCAACCGAACAAAAATGTGACAAATTCAAAAACATCCACCACCAAAGCCAGGCTGGCCCTGGGCATGGTCTGAGGGGGCGGGCACCAAAATTTTAATTTTTACCTATATATATATATCGTAAAGGGGAATTTTATATTATTTAAGTTATGTAAAAAAATTGCTAATAATTGAGGCACTAAAATTAAAATAATGATATGGAGTATGAATAATTTAAAAGTCAGGTTTTAAACTCCTTATATATTAACACTCAAAAGTCATTATTTTACTCCAAAAAAAAAGTCATTATTTTACTCAAGTTTATATGTATCCTTTCTTTCTAATTCTCAACCTCTAATATTTATGTCTCAATTTTGTTAACACAAAAGCACAAGTCATGATTGGCATTCGACCACAGCCAAAAGCATAAATGCCAATGCCTCATATATATAGTATAGTCGTTTAAGAGTAGGTACCAAATGATACATTTATTTATTAATAGTCATACAATTTTTTTAGTAGATATAATAGTAAAAAATCAACCGATTTCTTGGAGGATGAGAAGGAAGAAGAAGAAGTCTCTTTATAGTGGTTTATGAATATATACAGACTGGAAAATAAGAAATGAGAGGGAGTGGTTGTGAGAATTGCGAATCCCACCGGGTCCACCGTGGGCAGCCGCGCCGGTTCTCTTTTTCACCGGCTTCGAGAGCTTATGGGGGGGTGAGGGGTCCAAGCAGGGTGCCACCATACGGGGGGGATAGGGGAGAGTGGACTGAAGTGAGATCGCGACGGAGGAAAGCGTTCGAACAGTCGGATGAACAACGGGACAATTTCCACACGGTTCAGCGGCGAGGAAGAGGGTGGGAGGATTATCATTCACGACAGTCTAGGGTTAGGGTTCAGCAGGGTTCTGATTTCAGTGACAGGGATGACTTGGATGCCTTCGATGAGCCTGCACAGACGTACGACGATAGAGCCGCGTTGCAGTATTCAAATCCATGTCGCACAGGGAGGGAGGCGCGCCGGTTCAGGTATGCTACACCTGCCTATCGCAGGCGCTCCCTGGAAGCTCAGCAGCGCGCGCGTCCGTTGAATTTACGCCGGCGATCAGGGGACAGGGATGAGCAGCAGCAACGGCCAGCATGTCACGTGAGGGAGCGCACAGCTTTTCACAGCCGCGACCAGCAACAGCTGCTCCACCATAGAGGTTCCGCGTTTCAGGATAACACCGGTAAGCAATCTTACGTTTCCTTTTATTTTACAAACGTGTCGGTAGACATATCCTATTTTTCATTACGTCAAGGGTTTGAGGTGTGTGGCATGATGGAGGACGTGTATTTGGCGAAGAAGCGGAACGTCAACGGGGGTGTGTTTGGGTTTGTAAGGTACGGAAACGTGAGGGATGTCGAAAAATTGCTTAAGGCGTTAAATAACGTGTGGTTTGGAGACTTTCGGGTGGTAGCTAAGGTAGCGAGTTTTGATAGATTTGGCAATAAGAGACAAGCGGTAGGTGTAGAGGGCGCGACGGTTATAAGGAAGGATCTTGTCGTACATCGAGAGGAAAATATTAGGAAGGTGGAGAGAGGTACCCACTTAGCGGGAGATAATTTTAAGGAAATTGGAAGCGTTGTGGGTGCAGCGGTTAACGGTCGAGGCAATGTGGTGTTAGAGGAGGCTGAGGGGATTTTGTTGAAGGAAGGAGTTGTTGAGGATGCACAACTCGGACGGAAAGCTCATGTGCCCGAGGACAAGAAGCATCAAGTTTATATTCCAAAGTATTCCTCGTCAGTCTCTGATGTGTTTTGGGCGTCCAAAGGATTGGTGGTGTCTGTGCTGAACGGAGAAGCGATACCGGTGTTACAGCGTAGGATTTATGACGCAGGTTTTGTTAATCTGGTCATTATTCCGCTCGGAGCAGATAAGGTTTTTTTGCGCTCCCTCGATGATGTAGATGTTAGTTCTACGCTGTCAGAAGCATCTGAATTCTTCAATAAGTTTTTTTCGCCACCTGTGAGGTGGACCAAGGATACTATGGTTAGGGAAAGAGGTGCATGGGTAAGGATCTTTGGAGTACCGTTACATGCTTGGAATTACGACTTCTTCAAGTTATGTGTTTATGATTGTGGTCGACTACTGAAAGTTGATGATATAACATTAGATAGAGATCGCTTTGACTATGCACGGGTCCTGGTGTCAACTAGCTCACTGAATCTTATAAACTCAGAGGCTAGTATCTTGGTGGATGGTGCTCTTTTTCAGTTCAGAATTATGGAAGAATGGGGGGTCGCTGTAGGAGAAGATGCTTGTCTAGTTGACGACACAGAGTCACAAGCGGACGATAGATCCGTTTTGCCAAAGGATCTTGATGACGGAGTAGGAGGAGGAGAAGTAGACGAGTTGTTGAACAGACTATCAGAAGATTGGAAGAAGGAGGACGAACTGTTGCATATTGCGACTTCTCCCGCGAGCGCTACGATGAAGATCAAATCGGATTCACCTAAACCAGTGGCCCCAGCTCAAGCTGAGGCTCCTCCTATGGAGCTGGTAACAGAACCAAAGCCGACGCAGGATTCTATGAGTTCGGGCTACCGTAAGGATCAGAATTTGTTGTTCAATGACAAGAAAGGGGTTAAGAGATCTGCTTCGTGCCCCTCGGGGAGAGATAGAGCTACGTCATCGGGTCCATGGAGTCTGGAATGGGTGAATAGTAGGAAAAACGCGAGCTTGGGAGCGGCTACAAAACCAAATATTAAGGTTTCGGTAGGCACGTCGGGAGGCTACGGAGCCACCAAAAAGAAGGGAGGGGGCTACTTACGGCATAGTGCGCTTAATTTGAGGCGTATTGCTAGGCTTTCAGACACTAACAGAAGAGCGGTACTTCGTGCTTTGCGAAGGACCACAAAACATCGCAAGATGGGATCGAGAGCTTCTAAAGCTAAGGATACTTCTAAAGTGGCTTCTACTACTAGCACCTCTCAGACATCAGTGAATAACGATTGGAACAATTGGCTGGTGCTTCATGGAAACGATAAGGTGTTGGCAGAGGATGTTTGTGCGATAGGGAGGTCGGTAGGCCTCAAGTTCAATGGAGATTTAAATAATAAGTTTGATGTTTTGTCAGGTAAGGGAAGGAAAAATAGAGAAGGAGGTGGTGATGGGGT
>Ga0315913_1006462_pt1 | contig 14173 bp, 11 predicted proteins | sample MpolsnodulesMG_FD_207736 | JGI IMG/M metagenome (GOLD analysis project Ga0315913, IMG submission 207736) | Medicago polymorpha root nodule microbial communities from Los Angeles, California, United States - small nodules | ecosystem: Host-associated > Plants > Roots > Nodule | place: USA... | reverse complement strand
TACATCAAATCTTCTCTATTTCTCATCCTTTTCTCTCTTCACAAACTCTCTCTTACCTATTTCTCTCTTTCCAACTTCTCTTCCGAACCAAACACACCGTACATGTATGTGCTTCAATGTGTGGATGTTCTCAATCATGTGTGGACGTTAGAGGCTTGTCAAGCCAATGGCAGTACTAGCTTTGATGATGTGCTTCAAGTGTAAACACTAATCCTATACACTTTACAAACTTCACATGAGTTATTCAGTGCACTTTATACATGCATACATACATGTGCGTGTGTGTATATATATGTATGTATTGTGAAGATTCTATAATTTTGTATGCACTTATTTAGTCAAATAGTTCCATTGTTTGTAACATCCCAGATTGCTTTCAGGATTGCCGACTGACTTCACAAACCAACACGAGTCTTTTCAACGTGTTTTGTCCTCAGTCGCAAGTTTTCCGGTAAACTTTTAAGAAGGTCACCCATCCAAAGATTATTCCATGTCAAACACGCTTAATTGTGGAGTTCTTATGGAACGGGCTACCGAAAAGAAGATACATCTTGTTGATATAGATAGTACCAAACAATTCTTATGAGTCTTCCTTCAACCATGCAGTCTCATACCTGCACGGCTTTAAGATCCATCTCATTCCGATGTGATTCGGTTTTGCTTAGAAGTTGCCAGGAGTCGGACCACTCCCTGCCCATATCAGCCTCGAGCGTTACATGCCCACCAAGCGGAGGTGTTACATTGTTCATTATAGATGTTATTCATGATTGACATTGTCCTTGAAGTTTGGAATGTCATAAGACGTTATTGTTATTTTGCATCTTGCCTTGAGTCTTTAATCTTGAGTTTTACTTAGAGTGCAAAAGCTTAAGTGTGGGGAAATTTGATTTGTGCATTTTGGCACATACTTTATAGCTTTGTGCTATAACATTTTTGAAAGCTTTATGGTGTTAATTTTTATCTTTTTAGCTTTTTTCTAAACTTTGGGTCATATTTGAGTTCTAATGTATTTCTTTGATTAATTTTCTAAATTATTTGCATGTTGAACCTTGCTCGCTTTTCATGCCATAATTTGAGTTGCGATTATCATAATAAAGTGTACAAGTATTCTTTGGAAAAACTAAGAAGAAGATCTCAAACTCTCGTGTATATCCCGAAACCAAGTTCGAACGTCTTGTTGGTCGAAAAAAATGAATTAAGGAAGAAGTAAATATGAATATGGATTTTGAGTCATTTGTTCAGTATTGGGCTGATTAGCATTGGGCTTATCTTGTTTAGACTTGGATCTTAATTAAGTTAAGATTCTATGATTATAAGGGTCTTTTTAGTAAGACTAATAAACAAGCTTATAACTTATAGCTCATAGCTTATAAGTGTGTAGGACTAGAAAAGACATGTTTGATGATTGTCCTTTTGGCATTAGCTTATAACTTATTTCTCAGACGCTATTTCAAATAGCGCTTGAGTTTACAACTTATAGCTTATCGTTATTTCTTCCAATTTTACCTTCATTATTTTATCCTAATTTCAGTTTTACTCATTATAATTTATTATAGTTTAAAATAAAATAGTATGTTTTAAGTGTATGCATATGAAAGATCAATTTTGTTGGTTGAATGAAGGATTTGTTTTTATTATTAATATTAACTTTATTATGTCGCGATTAAATTTTCTCAGAAAAAAATGTTAGGTTTAAATTTCTTTTGTTACGTTTAACTTATTTTCCCTGTATATAGTGGAGTTGATAGAGGGTTTCCAAACAAAAGGAAAATATATGTTGACATCATCTATGTGACCACTCAACGATCAATGCTACAACTCGGCCTGACCTGGCGATCGAGAAACTTATTCACTAGCGACGGAGAGTTGTCTCGTTGGAAAGGTGGATTTTACATCGAAGTCTTCATCCTCCACATGGGATTAGAAAAGAAAAGTTCTTCCAATCGGGAAAAGCAAAGAGGACTTCAAAAACAAGGAGTCGGTCCAATCGCTCAAAGGAAGGTGCCAACCCAAAGGAAAGGCACAAGAGGAAAGCAAGTGATGTCTAAGTCGCTTCCTTTGTCTATGTCGAACACAACTTTTGTTGTTGATGCCAAACATAACCTTTAAGGAGTCGTTGTCACCACCCACTGCTTGTCGTTCCCTAGAATCCTAGTTCTCAATGCTACTTATTTTTATGTATTGTCACGTCTATTTTTTTTTTTTATCTCTTACTATATTTTTTTAGAAGTAAATCTTTTACTTTTTTTTTAGAGGAAATCTTTTACTTTATTGTTATGTTTAAATTTTTTATAAGGTATAAACACGGAATAAATATAAAATAAAAATTTCAAGTATAAAAATTGATTTTAGAATAATATAAAAACGATATATCAAAATTACGAAATTATAAATACTTAAATATTAATGGATATAAATTTATTAAGAATTAAGAATGTCATTTTACATTTATCAGTTAGTTGAACCGATAATTTTGTCAAACACTTCAACTAACTTATCAATTATATGTCATCACCCATCGGCTATAAACTATCTGTCATCAGTTATGAACTATCAACCAGCTTATCAGTTATCCGCTGGTTTTAGTAAACATAGCCTAAATAAGGTGGATGTAGGCAGCCAAGACTTCTCTTTTGTTCATCCATTTTCACAAGACCCTGTGTATAAAGTTTCTCTTGTAATGGAAGCTTAAGAACCCTAAACCAATATGTTTTAAGGGCGTGGGGGGTTTGATTTCTAATGCAAGTTAGTTTATATTTTTTTTTTTATCTCTTTGACCTTTTCTATAGATTTCGTGTCTCTGCATACATGCTTATGATCAAATTCATCCCGATGTTTAATCATGTCAAATTTGGTTTGAATTCGATTTTGTGTGATGCTTCATCAACCCAATTTGGAATACTATTATTTAAATGAGATTATTCGAATTATTTTATCGCTTTTTTAATTTAGTTCGAATAGAAGTTGATATAATATATGGTGATTACTTATAGGAATGATTGAATTTGGTAATGATATTGATTGTGTTGTGACGTTTGCTCACAGCCATGATTGTCCAACATTGTGATGCTTAATTTGATGTATTCACAAACAACCAATTGTTGTTTGTTCAATTAGTTTTATAATCAATCAAGACTACGGATTACCAAACAAATCATACTTTATAATTGTGATAGATTCCAACAAATTACACCTAAAACCATTTGATTAGTTGCTTTTAATTAATTAAATTTTGTTGCTTGTAAACTGTTTTTTACAACTAGAGAACCCCCAATTTTGTTACTTGATTTTAATTAGAGATCATTGTGAGACGATTAAGGTTAATTGCCCTGCACTATATTTTTCAAATTATTTTCACCACCTATGATAGTGATCACGCAACTAAAATCATTAAACGATCGTACATGTGCTAGTTGTTATTAGGATAATATAACCGAATTACTGTCCCCTTCTTTAAAGTACAATATCTTTAGATAATCTCTTAAAATCATAAATATGTTAACATTTATATCCATATACGTATAAAGTAAAACAAAGGGAGTGTTAACGATAAACACAAACACATATGTCATAATTAAATGTCATCTATGACATACATGATATTTATCAAAAAATACATGATATTTATCATTTTTATAATCTTATGAACAAACATAAACTACTTCATTCTGTTTATAAGAAATTTTTCAAAAAAAATTGGTCCTGTTTATAAGAAAATGTCACAACTTTTAAGATGTAATTATTGCTTAAAAGACTTTTCTACCCCTTATTTAATGTTTGTATTTTTAAATTTAGTGAATGTATTTAATACTTCTCAATTTTTTATGAGAATATATTTGTAAAACTATTCAAAAAGTTACATTAATTAAGGATCACATTAATTTTGATGTTTTTTAGTTTTTCTTCTTATAACAAGGCCAAGAGAGTAAGTTGGTTCATCAACCAAACAAGTTGAGTCAAACATAATTTAAGTTCAACTTGTTTATTTAATGAACTTAATTTTGAGCTTAAGTTTGACTTATTTGGTTCGGTTCATTGTCACGAGGATGATATATTTTTTTTTAAAGATGTTTATAACATTATTACCAGTACAGATCTGCAATCAACATAGTGAGTACTGCTTCTGTCATCACATAGTTACTACTTGTTGGTCAAAACTCAAAACCCAAACTCCATTTCAGATCACAATGCTAAACCATAAACGACTCGTCGTTTTCCTCTTCCTCACCACTCTTCTTCTCATTTCTTCATTCTCTTTCACTCTCTCCGAAAAAACCCAAAACCACAAAAACGACGACGACGATGAAGATCTCAGCTTCCTCGAAGAACCAGAAGACACCACCACCACACACCACAACCACGACCACGCCGATTTCCCAGATCCCGATAACTTCGACGACGACGAAGGCGATGACGGCGACGAATTCGGCGATTTCTCCGGTTACGATCCACACTCCGACGAAGACTTCAAGGAACCTGAAGTGGATGAGAAAGATGTTGTCGTTTTGATTGAGCGAAACTTCACTACTGTAATTGAGAACAACCAATTTGTGATGGTTGAATTTTATGCTCCGTGGTGTGGTCATTGTCAAGCTTTGGCTCCGGAGTATGCTGCGGCGGCGACGGAGTTGAAGAAAGATGGTGTTGTTTTGGCTAAGGTGGATGCTTCGGTTGAGAATGAATTGGCTCATGAGTATAATGTTCAGGGTTTTCCTACTGTTTACTTTTTCATTGATGGAGTTCATAAGCCTTACAATGGCCAAAGAACTAAGTAAATTTCTTTACTTCAATCCAAGTTTTGATCTTTTGCGTTTTTTCAATTGTGATCATAAATGATAGTGTTATAATTTATGACGCCGACATGACACTGATACCGGTAATAATTTGAGAAAATGATAGTGATTAAATGTAACTATATTTGTCTGGTGTCGGTGGACACGGGACATGCAGTTTCAATTTGAAGTGTCGGTGCTATATAGGTTATAATCAGAGTTTTGCTTTTAAATGGCGAGGTATTGATTTTGAAACCGGTTATGAGTTGCAATTTTGCTTTATGTAGAGATGGTATAGTGACATGGATAAAGAAGAAGATAGGACCTGGTGTATACAACATAACTACATTGGATGATGCTGAAAGCATATTGACTTCTGAGGCTAAAGTCGTTTTGGGATTCCTTGACTCCTTAGTTGTAAGTTTTTGGATTCTTGTTTCTCATCTTTTTTCAAATGCAATTTAGGAGTATAATGTATTCCACTTTTTGTGATTTAAATGCCTATTTTATATGAATCGTACAAAAGTAGTTTTGACGTATATAGTAATAAATAGATACACGGTTTTGTTTCCTTTTTAATTAATCCATTATATAGAGACTATTTGCCGTGTTGGTGTTGATTCTCTGGACTAAAGTAATGAATCTGAAGTTTGATGATTCAGTCTATGAAAGTGTCGGTTGATTGATAAGTCTGATGCCTTCTTTTTCTGTCATAATGTGCAGGGTGCTGAAAGTGACGAGCTAGCTGCAGCATCAAAACTTGAGGATGGCGTCAATTTTTACCAAACCGTGATTCCTAATGTGGCTAAGCTTTTCCATATTGACCCAGATGTCAAGCGCCCTGCTTTGGTCTTGCTCAAGAAAGAGGAGGAGAAACTGAACCATTTTGGTTTGTTTTCTTGTTCCACTCTCTTCCCTCTCCAGAATAGTGGAAAAACATCAATTGGATTTTAATGTTAATTTAATATATTTCATCGTCTCTGCAGATGGCCAATTTGTAAAAGCGGAAATAGCCAACTTTGTATCATCCAACAAGCTTCCGTTGGTCAACATTTTTACAAGGGAAAGTGCCCCCGTAATTTTTGAAAGTCCAATCAAGAAACAGGTAATTGGTTATACCTCTTATCGTTTTATATTGTTAATCAAATAAGAAACTTTCCTTGAAAATGTGATCTTAGTAAACCTCTAACATTGTTGTCTTTTAAACTTGGCTTTCAGTTGTTGCTGTTTGTGACTTCAAATGATACAGCGAAGTTCATCACAGTATTTCAAGAAGCAGCAAAGCTTTTCAAGGGGAAGGTATTTTCCTTATAAGCCACTGTTTAATACTCGTCATTGCATTCATTCTCTAGACTCTAGACAAATTTGTATTTGCCTTTGTTTCACACAAAAATGCAAATAAAGTGGAAAACTTTCCTGTTTATTATAATTCTGGTGCAGTGTGACTGAGTGGATCATGATAATAGAATGGGAAGAGTAAGCATAGACAAATTTTAGCTTGCAAGGCATGCAATTGGCATGATGAATTGTTGTATGTACTTTCCTATTATAGTGTTTGCCAAACTAGTATGGATATGTCCAGCGGTGTCGTTTGCGTCTGAGTAGGTTAAATAACATAATTGTGTCATTTGCTTCATATAGCTGACTACACTTGTTGACAAAAATACTGTTTTTTTTGGTAACCAGATCCAATGGAGTAAGTTAAAATCTTGTGTTTGTAGTCATGGAATTTATTGAAACTAGTTATAGGTTTATTAGATTTTAAGTCCTAAGGAGTTCAACGGATAGTACATTGTAGAGTTGGTTCTTAAACTAACCACTTTTTAATTTAGGCTTAATAGCAGTTTTGGCCCCCTAAATATCAGGAAGTTGCGATTTTGGCTCCCTAACAAAATAAAATACAATCCAGCCCCCTAAGTATTGCCCCTTTTGCAGTTTTGACCCCCAAAGCCAATTTGACAAAGTCAATGCTGACGTGGACGCCATGTGTGTAATTTTTTTATTTTTTATTTTTTTAATTATTAAAAAAATAATAAAATATTATTTTTTAATTAAAAAAATATTAAAAAAAATATAAAATAAATAAATTGCACAAGTGGCGTCCACGTTAGCATTGACTTTGTCAAAATTGGTTGGGGACCAATACTTAGGGGGCTGAATTGTATTTTATTTTGTTAGGGGACCAAAATCGCAACTTCCTGATACTTAGGGGGTCAAAACTGCTATTAAGCCTTTAATTTAATATTAAGTTTCCTGTTTCCTGTTTTTCTGTCTCTTTGTTATTTAATATTCTTAAAATGGATGCACTATTTGGTATAATGCTGGTTCAATTTTTTCTCTTTTTGGTGAGATATTGTTATTGATTGTAATCATATTTCTTATTATCCTCTTTCTGTTATTAGCTTTAATATTTATAGGGATATTCGATTTGATTCCACAGTTAAGGATCATGATAGGATCTCAGTACTATTTAGATTATTCCCCTCATGCATATAAATACCTGTACAAACTTTGTTATTAGTAAGAGAGAAATATTCAGATTCAAGTTTTTTAACAAACCAACAGTATCTGAAACCAGCTGTTTTTTTGTAAGGAAGTATCTGAAACCAGCTTAAATTATATAGATTTGTGAATGAATTTAATTTGTATACAGTGTTAATGTAAATATTTTACACATTCATCTAATCATATCATAGCATTTAGTTATTTGTGGAGATATTTAGGAATAACACAACAAAGTGGCATCATGGTGTGGTTTGATTGGATGGATGGATGGATGTCTAAAAACATTTTGCACTGTTAGTGTATATAATGTAATCTCTTTGTGAATTTGCTTTGAATCTGAGTAGTTGTGACTTATGAAATAGTTTTGAATTTTACCAAAATTTCCCTTGTTGTACACCTCACTCTACGATTAGCAACAATATCCTTATTTGTAAATCATCAGAATATAGCATTTGATATTGCCTGTGCTAAATATTTGGATATTTCAAATTTGATAAATTTCTGTTGTCGTACAATTTGCTCTCATAATAATCCTATGCATCAGTCCGTAAAAAAAAAAAAAAAAAAACTCCTAGGCATCATTTAAAATTTAAGAATCAATTTTAGTTTCCACACTTCCCCGAAGAATCTTATTTTTCTGAACAATACTGCCCCAAAGAATCTTGATTTGCCGACAATGACTTATTTCTACTGTACAATGATCCTTTGCAGCTGATCTTTGTTCATGTGGAAATGGATAATGAAGATGTTGGAAAGCCTGTTGCAGATTATTTTGGTCTTTCTGGAAATACTCCCAAAGTAATCATGTCCTTTTCCTTTTCTTTTCTTTTGTGGATGAGTCTTGAGATTCTTTACATATCATATAATTTAAATTTCAAGAAAATCAAGTAAAAGATGAAACTTTGAATATAGGTACTTGCATTCACAGGAAATGAGGATGGCAGAAAATTTTTGCTTGATGGAGAAGTGACCATTGACAATATTAAGGTACTCTTTTCTCCCTTTCTGCCGAGGCTCTCTTCATTCTTTTATCATGCTATGGAATATGTAAGAATGTCTTCTTCTCTGCTTTAAGCAAAAAGAGATTGTGGCTAAGAATTTCAAGTCTTTATGTTTTTATTCAGGCATTTGGGGAAGATTTCCTTGCAGACAAGCTAAAACCTTTTATCAAATCGGATCCAATTCCTGAAAGTGTGAGTCATTCTATTTTCCGTGTATATCCTGCTTGCCATCTTTTTCATCTCTAACCCATTTTCTAACTCGATGGCAGAATGATGGTGATGTGAAAATAGTTGTTGGCAATAACTTCGACGAAATTGTCTTGGATGAGTCGAAGGATGTTCTACTTGAGGTATAATTTTTACCCACCAGTTTCAAGTCGTATTTTCTTGTGTGAAGCTTGTTCGGTTGTGTGTTAAGTAATTGTTGTCATAATATTAGGTTTATGCTCCTTGGTGTGGCCATTGCCAAGCCTTGGAACCAACATTCAACAAGCTCGCAAAACATCTTCGTAGCATTGAATCTATTGTAGTAGCCAAGATGGATGGAACAACAAATGAGCATCCTAGGGCAAAGGTAAAACCCAATATAAACTAGATTTTCATATCATATAATATGATCTATTCCCATTATAATTAAAGTGACATTTTGTCCCAACTCATGTTAAGTTTTGGATTTTTCATTTAAGCATTACATCAGAAGCCGCAATGGCTTTTGCATGTGTGCATGCATGTGTGCTCACCAAGTTTTGTTCCCTTTGCAGTCTGACGGGTTCCCCACCCTTCTCTTCTACCCAGCAGGAAAAAAGAGTTCTGACCCTGTAAGTGAATATTAAACGACACCGCACGAGTTCTCTATTCTATCCCGGTTCTACCTAACCTAACTTTATCCTTAGATGATCTAATATGTATGTGGTTCGTTACGTATGCAGATTACTGTTGATGTGGATCGTACAGTCGTGGCTTTTTACAAGTTCCTCAAAAAACACGCATCGATTCCATTCCAACTCCAGAAACCAACCACAACTTCTAAAACTGATGATAGTGGAAGTTCTGACATCAAGGAAAGTCAGAGTAGCATCACAAATGCGAAAGATGAGTTATGAGAGCTAAAGGAAACTTTTATTTATGAAGAGGTTCAACAGATGATAAGAGTAGAGTGACTAGCTGCTCAGCAAAGAAAATAGCACAATGATTGAGTGAGAAAAATAGTCTATTTTCCCTAACCTGCCCAAAAGAGACAGAGATAAGAAAATGGTAGTGGAAAAATGATGTTGATATTTACCTGTGTATTAGTTTCTTCAGCTTTAAATGTTTTTGTATTAAAATTTTGTGAGACTGGGTTGAAATAGAGTCCAAAATTTTACTTTATCAGCGGTTTGTTCATTTTTTTTTTTTTGTATTAGATTATTGGTACTTTTTTTCCTTAGTTTAAGCTTGATAGTTGATAAAACTTTCTTTAGAGTCCGTTTTTGGTTCGAGAGTTTTGGAGGGGAGGGGAGAGGAGATTTTTAATTTGAAGTGTTTGGTTCAATTTTTAGAAGGGGAGGGGAGGGGAGCAAATTTTTTTAAAATTTAATTGCATTGCTATAATTATCCTTAAATTAATTTCAAATTTAAATATTAACATTGTAACAACTTTTATTATTATTAGATTATATTATCTTTGTAACAATCTTGTTATTATTTTGTTATATTTTTTTTGTAACAACTTTTATTATTATATTATCTATCACTCTTATTCGTTACATCTAAAAACCACTCCTACTACTACTTTGTTGATGTCAACGGCCTTATTATTATTATTATCTTATTTTAATTCAACTTATTATTGATTGTTGATCCATTTTTTTTTCAATGTTAATTCACTGATTCATGTCTTGTTGTGGAAAATATATGAATCAGTTTGAGATAAAATAAGCAGCTTAGATGTGTGTTTGTCATTGGTTGGTCTCTGAAATCGTAATATCAAGTAGTTTCTTTTCTTTAATTAAGTTTAAGGGTAAAAAAGTAAAATAATTTTAAAATCCTCTCCCCTTCCCTTGCGAACCAAACACGTTTTTAATCCCCTCCCTTCCCCTCCGTTAAAATCCCTCCCCTCCCCTCCTAATTCTCGAACCAAACGGACCCTTAGTGGGCAAGGTAAATAATAATCGTTTTTTAAAAGTTCCTTCCATTGAGTAGTCTGTCAACTTCTCCACCCTCCATTGCTTCTCCAACCCTCGCCGTCTCCCATTTAAAACGACCTAACCCACTTCCGACTTCATCTGCGACTTGTTCCTCCTCGCCTCTGCATCAACCCCAGTCAAATTGCACACAAACCAAATCCAAGTAAAAAAGATCCAAACTACTGTTATACAATGCGCACACCATTGTTATAATTCTGCTTAACTCATGCTGCGTGAGTTAAGTCCCGCTAGTGTTAATCTCAGCGTCAGTTAACTCATCGTTCATTCAAACATTCATTAAATCATGCATTCATTCATTCATAAATTAGAAATGCAATTTTAACGAAAATTAACTAAAATGTCATAAAGAAGCGCAAATGCGCAAATGTAAATATATTACATCCAAATCCGACAAAATATCATAAAAATACTACAAATATAAAAAAAAAAAAAAAATCATAAAATTAAGACTCTACTACTGCTGCTCGCGCGGACTGCTACTCCTCCTCCGTGGAACCGGCACCTCGTCAAACACGATATAATCCGACCGCAGGTCCTCCAAAATGCTGAAAAAGAGTGGATTTGAAGTCACCTCTGGAATCTCCATTGCATGCTCCACTCTGGCTCTCATGCTGCTTATGACCTGCAATGGATTGGGAGAATGTTTGGCCCACTCTTGTTCAACAATAACCTCCTGGTAGACAGGTCTGGGAGCTACGTACTCAGGAACGGGAGCAGGGTTGACGATAAGAGGATGGGATACACGGTAGAACCATCTCATATACCCATCTGAATGCTTCCACCCCTCGTCCTCCGGAACCGGCTCACCCTTATCCTGCCGGCTAAGGACATGGACAACAAACTCCAAGAAGGCAGTAGCCACCTCTGCTGGGGCAAGAGGCACAGTCGTCGTAGGAGGTCGGGGAACAGTCTGAACATAGCCGTACTGCCTCAGAACCCGTTCCGGCAAGTGACGCACCATCTTTTGTTTGCCAGCCATGATCCATCCGGAGTACCAGCACACGTCCTGAAAAGGCGTCACGTCTCGTCGGTGCTCGTACGGCCTCCAGATGACATGACAATGCTCCATCGAATCCATCAAGCCTCTGAAGTGATCAGCATCAGCAAACCCCCTTTTAGGTTTCCATCTACTCACATACGGGTTCTCCCGTTCGTAATCTTCATATTTCTTCCTCGGAACGACATGTCTGAAGTGAGCTATAACCCATCCCTACAAACACAAAGAGACAAATTTATATCAGCACACAAGTATGATACAAAAAACTATACATTTACGATTAAGTTAAAAAAATAAGACAAAAAAATATTACCACAAGCAAGCTCATGTAACCACCAACGGCGCCAACATGTGAGCTGGAGGTAAGAGAAAGCTGCTCATACAAGAAAGCAAGTCCCATCCCGCCCCATGACCACTCGCCTAACTCATCCAAATTCCGAATCGCAAGCATCCACAACAGATTAATGGTTTTGCTGTTTTTGCCGGCAAAAAGGGTGTAGCCAAGCAAGAGCAACAAAAATGCCTTAACACAGGCGGGCCTAATACGACTCATCTCATCCTCCTCCTCTGATAAATCCTCCCCCAGCAACTGGTTACACCTATTCAATAGGTGTTCATAACGCTCTTTCAGGGCTGTGTAAGTGACATGTGCACCAGAATTATTACTCACCTGCTCCACCGCTTCCTCCACCGGAAACAATAGATGATTCACCATCAAGTCTACACCATGGTCATGATCTAAATCATCATCCCCAATGAGCCGTCCAACGATGGGGATGTCTAGAAGACAAGTCACATCATCTAGTGTGATGGTCATCTCCCCAACAGGCAAATGGAAGCTGCTGGTCTCCTCGTGCCATCTCTCAGCCATAGCACAAACTAACCCGTGAGAGATGCTTTCGTACCCAGTCAGAAGGAGGGGCCTTAGACCGGATGCATCCACCGGGTCCCAGAACCAACGGTTATCTTCTACCGGCAACGGAAGTGACAAGGCAGAAAGGTTAAGTTTCTTCCCGTGCGAGACGCCGGTCACCTTCCGCTCCGCTTGCAACTGAAATACAAAACAAAATAAGTAAAATACACATGAAATATTCTAGGTAATGAATAAATGTCACGTATTCTAACAAGCACCGTTAGAAAAATAATATGTAAAATAAACATGAAATATTCTAAGTAAAAAATAAATGTCACGTATTCTAACAAACACCGTTAAAAAAAATAATACGTAAAATAAACATGAAATATTCTAAGTAAAAAATAAATGTCACATATTCTAACAAACACGGTTAAAAAAATAATACGTAAAATAAACATGAAATATTCTAAGTAAAAAATAAATGTCACGTATTCTAACAAACACTGTTAAAAAAATAATACGTAAAATAAACATGAAGTATTCTAAGTAAAAATAATTAGTAAAATAAATAGTAAAATATCATTAAATTAAATAAAGCAATTATACTTACTACTTTATCGTTCCAAAGTTTGTATGCCACGTGTTTACCGAAGTTTGGTAAAAGAGACAACTCATAAGGCCCCCCTGGAAAGCCCCCATCCTCCATACCAGGCTCAGCCTGCTGCCGAGGATGCTGCTCATACTGCTGCTGAGGAGGTTGCTCATACTGGTACGCCTCCTGATACTGTGGCTCATACCCCTCGTGATACTGAGGCTGATACCCCACCTGATATTGAGGTTGATATGCCTCCTCCTGATAACTCTGATGTTGCTCATGTTGATACTGTGTCGGGTCCACCATCTGAGATTGACCCGTCTGTGACGATGAGGCTCCCGTAGCATCAACCCCAGCAAGTCTTGTGCCCCCCCTTCTCCCTCGACCAGCCAAAGGAGGGTGTACTGCTTGCTTCTCCCTCCGTGCACTACTAGTAGAATTCTGCTGCCTCCGTATCCTAAGTTTGTCAGGCCTCTGAGACGTATTCCTCTGGGACATATCTGTACAACATTTCAACAATAAAAAAATCAATGAGACATTTTCATACAGACAATTCAACCACATTTCTAACCATTCAACAACAACAGTTATATTTCGACAGTGTCATTTCAATCCGTAAATTACCACATTGCAATCAAACTAACTATAATCAACATTAACAAACATATTTCTAACTAATTTCATCATTAACAATCCAAAAAACAAAAAAATATTATTCAGACATTTTATCAAATACCTAGAGTGCAACTTTCAATCAACTTAAAATCAAATAATTTCAAATACCTAAAACTACCACATTTCACTCTAAACAACATCTAAAATACAATTACTAACTTAATTCATCACTAACAATCATCAAAACTAACATGCAAGATAAATTTATAAAAACCTAAAAATGTTAAATTTCTTAAAAAAATCTAAAATTTCAACCAAAAAAATGCAATGAAGTAGGATAATCATTACTTACTTGATATTGTGGGAGAAATTGGCTTTGAATGGCGCAAGAATGGTGAAAATCGCACTTGGATGGGAAAATTCCGTGTTTTGAGAAGTTGGAAAACGTGACTTAACTCACGCAGCGTGACTTAAGTCACGCAGACAACATAACTAGTGTGAGTTAACTCGCGCAGGGGCAGTTTCAAAATTTCAGTTGAGAGCAAGCATTTTCTGTTGGGTAAAGAGCAGAATTCCCAATGTTGTTGGCTGTCTCTTCAGTTTTTTTGTTGATTTTGTTTGATTTGTCAATCTATGTTGGTAGGCT
>Ga0315913_1006461_pt1 | contig 14173 bp, 9 predicted proteins | sample MpolsnodulesMG_FD_207736 | JGI IMG/M metagenome (GOLD analysis project Ga0315913, IMG submission 207736) | Medicago polymorpha root nodule microbial communities from Los Angeles, California, United States - small nodules | ecosystem: Host-associated > Plants > Roots > Nodule | place: USA... | reverse complement strand
GTTTTAACTAATGAAAAGAGGTTGAAGATGATTGAGAAATGTAATCTTACTATAATAATATTGCCATCAAATTAGTCCCTGAATTATTTCTCTATCTATCAAATAGATCACTACGTTATATAAAAAACCATCAAATAAGTCCCTAAATTGTTTAATCAGATATCAAATTGATCCTTGAAAACAACTGTCTCAAAAACGCAACAAACACAAACAAAGAACAAGACGAGCATCAACGATCACATAAACAAAATAAACAACATGATCAAAACTTAAAACGAAAACACACAAAAACGGACAAAAACAGGGTGAATACGAACATAAAAACTTGATAAACAACAGGAAAGGTGTTACCTTTAATCACAGCCAAACACACAAACTTCAAAAACGTCAGAATCGCCGGAGATGATGATGATTTTGGAGGGTGAAAATGGAGGAAGTTTTAGCGGGAAAAAGAAGGGTCAAGGACGTTTTTGATGTTCTGAAATGTGAAGAAGGAGGTATGGGTAATGCAGGGGCAAAATGGGAAAAGCAAAAAAAATAAACTGAAAAGTGAAAACTCAACTTTTTCCAATTCAATCAAATTAGTCCCTGAACACGTGGCTTCCTTCTTGCCACGCGTACAAGACAACACAACATGCAGAGCGATAGCTCAACATGGCTAACGGAGCACTTGGACGGAGGGACCTTTTTGATGGACGTCTGACAAATTCAAGACTAAGTTGATATTTCGCATAATTGAGGGACAGAGTTGGCCGACGCATGAAAATTCAGGGACGAATTTGATGGTTAGTATCATTTCTTATAAATTCCTCACATAGAACACCCCAAGCACAAAAAGTTAGTACTATAAACCTTCGCTCAGCTCAGCCATGGATCGCGCACAACTTCTCTTGGTAGGTTTACCTCTCTTCCTCCTCTGCTCCGACCTCTTCTCTCTCTTCACATCATCTCCTCCACCGCCAAAATCCTCTCACCACCACCACCACCACCACCACCAACAACAACAACAACAATCACAACCAGTAATAACCACACCCTTCCCCTCCGACTCCGAGGTAATTTTCTATTCCGTCAACCAATTTACTTCATCAGTGTTATATTTTCATCATCACAACATGTCTAATTATTATTCGGTTTCTGTTTGATCTCAGAAACTCGCAACTAATATTGGAGGTGTAGGGTTTGGCAACACTGTTAATATCAATTTCTGCTCTTCTTGCTCCTACAAGTACGTAATATACTTTAGAGAATACTTATTATATTTATAAATTTTTAGGAATTAAATTCAAGAAAGAGTTATACTTTAAAGACAAAATTGATGGCTTATTCTTCTTTTATTTATGCATCTACAATGCAAAATGTTATCTGGGTTGTCAGACACTTGATGTGTATTTTATGCTTTGAAATTTTGATTCTCAGTGGTTAGCTAGAGAAATGTTGTTTTAGATGGTTCTTCTGCTTGTTGTTTAGTTTTTCTTATACGTTCACTAAATTACAACGAGTTACCGGGTCTAGAAGTAGTATATATTTAGTAGAGTTAGGTATTGTCGATCAAGAGTCAAATATGTATTAGGTTTTTATATTGAGTTTAATTCATCCTTACAAAACCGACTGCAAGGTCAAAAGATGTCACTCTTTATAAACTTGTTTTAAAGTTTTATCTCTTTTCAATGCGAGACTTGGAATTTTCTGAATAGAAAGACCCAAGTGCTGATACACTATTTAAAATCTATGACTTGTCTAGGATTGAAGTGAGTTAGTTATATGGAAATAGTAAATGTAATGTAAATTAGAGAAAGAATGAAAGTTGATATTGAAAACCAAAATCTAGTTTTATCAATGGGGAACACAAATCATTCCATGCATATCAATTTTGAGATGTTCTAAGTTACTATACTAGCCAATCCCGGATAGCGGCACATAGCGGCCGACCCCAAAAGTGGGATATCGGGCGTATAGCGGGAAGACCGCTGTTGAATGATACTATACAGTATAAACAAACATATATATTATAAAATTAAATATAATACTCAATTCTCATGAAATATTCATAAATCAAAACACTCAAACATCCACAGAACATTACATTCAAATCCAAATACCAATAAATGTCAAGAAAATAAATAAGCTTATGAAAGCTTTCAAGTCTCCAACAAAATTTCACAAGTCTTAGTTAAAACATTAAATCCAAAAGAACAAAGAATAGAGGAAGATAGATGGAACATGAATAGTGGACAACGATGGCAATCGGTTTGCAGATCGTTTGAGGGTTGCAAATCAGTTTGCAGATCATGTTTTGCAGCGGAGAAGAGAGAAAGAGTTGGGAAAATATTAGGGCTTATACGAAATCCCCAAAATGGCCTTAAAATGGTTTTAAAATTAGGGTCAATGTGGGATTTTCCTGTTAAAATCCAATAGTGGATCAGAATCCGCTACCCGTTCCGCTACTGCTACCCTCTATAGCAGCTATAGCGGCCTCTATCTTGAACCGCATCGCTACTACGCCCACCGTAGTGGTTTCTTACCGCTATGCTATGCTCTGCCGCTATAGCACGCTATTGACTACAGTAACTTACTATCATGAAATTCATGGTGGACTTCCTTAATGAACTAGATATTAATTCCTTAGTTCACTTTCCTTGATCTACTTATCATTGCTCTGCTTGCTGAATCATATTTCATATAGTTGGTTGATTGCTTGTCTTTCTGTGCATGATTATGTTTAGAATGGGATAGTCAGTGTAAATGGATGTTTTTGAATTATGTAGGGGAACTGCAGTAACAGTGAAAAAAATGTTGGAGATTGCCTTTCCTGGAATTGAGGTTATTCCTGCAAATTATCCCCCACCACTTCCAAAACGTCTGCTAAGCAAAGTGGTTCCAGTTGTTCAAATTGGTGTTATAGGTGTCGTAGTGGCAGGTGAACAGATATTTCCAATGCTGGGTTTTGTTGCACCTCCTCCTTGGTATTTTAGCTTGCGTGCTAATAGGTTTGGAACCATTGCTACTACCTGGCTTCTTGGAAATGCCGTGCAATCATTCTTGCAGAGCTCCGGGGCATTTGAAGTTTACTTCAACGGCGATCTGGTTGGTGCTCTTCTTCTATCTTTTACTTATATCCTGTGACTCTTTTGTAAGCACTCATAATCAATCATGAAGGAATAGGTCCCTTGCATGACTAGTTTTATCAACATTTTGACCACTTCACTTCATTTTACTGGATATTCACCTGACATTATGAAATACTATCATATAACATGTTAGCAACCATCATTGATCTTGCCAGTACTAGTTGAAAAATGAGAAATAGCCAATACTAGTTGAAAAATAAGAAATAGTTTTGTTACCTAGTAGTGCTAATTAAAAATGGTAGTCCCTTTGATTTATTATATAAAACCTTTGTACTCGTAGTTTAGAACGTCTACTTTCAGATTGCAATTATTTGAACATACTTTTACTGGGAAGTTGGGAGAGTTGTTTCTCGCCATGTGTTTGACTCTCAACAAGTCATTTGGTTTGGCGATAGATTGTTTTGATTATTAGGTTTCTTTCATTAGAGTTTTTTGGGATATCATTTGTTATATCATTACTATTACGGTTTATTTGGAAAACACCTATGAAATGGACTGATGGTAAATAAATTGTGATAAACATGTCGTCTTCTCTGTTTCAAAGCTTGTTATCTGAAGCAAATTTTGACTTCCCTGTTGCTTTCATTTGTGCACTTCTGCAACTATAATGTTACTGAGTTGTTGGTTAGAGTAGATGGAATGTAAATGGCATCTTTAATGCTTCTGAACTTAACCCGTTGAAATTCTTCATCTGTCATTGAAGGTGTTCTCTAAATTAAAAGAGGGAAGGTTTCCAGGAGAGATAGAGTTGAAGGATCTGATCACCAAAAGGATGACAAATTCTAGACTTGTCAGCAGTGCTTCAGAATTGGGGCTTTAGCTCTTTTGTCGAATTGCATCTCATGAAGACTTATAATTTAAACAGGCAATGATGATGTAAATGGACCTACCATTGCATTATGAAGCCGAGGCTGGTTCATAGATATATCATAGGAATGTAATATTGTAATGTTTCCATACTGGAAAATTGACTGTAAACCATGTAACTTCTGAAGCCATATTGGTTAATTCAAGTTTGCTTTAGACGTTAATTCAAGTATATGAATTCTGAACTAAATGTGTATAGATATTAATAAATCAAATTATCGAGATACTGTAATAACTGAAAAATAGATCAAAGAAATGAATATTATCAATGGCAATGCGAGGAACTCGTGCGTGTAATAGCCCTGAAATGACAGAAAACAAACTTGTCTGGCCAAAGATTCTGTTAAAAATAAATAAATCAAGTGCATCATCAAATTGCTTTCTGAAGTCATGCAATTATTGGAGATGTTTGAAATCATAGCTCCTAAAGTTATTGTTAATTTTTGTTTGACAAATATTTCAAACTAATATCTAAAGTTAAATATTTTAAATTAAATTAACCCCTAAAATTATTTATGAATATCAGATTAGTAGTCTTCATATTTGTTATGTAAATCTCAAATTTCTCATCAAAGATAGTGAGACATGACTAAATTATTTTACAATTTATAATTTCAAAGATGTAGTCAATTTCTTTATTTGAGGGACTAACTCATTGTCTCGTACAATTTTAGGCATCATTTTTTCACACATTATTTTGAACATACAATTGGCGAACAGTTCATTATTATTTTTGCTTGATGATGAACAGTTGATATAAACATGAAAACTGGTTTGTTGTGCTCAGTAACTAATATACGTGATGCCTAAAGTTGAATCTTGATGTGTATACACTGTTGAGACTGCCATATTTTATTGCCTTCCTCTTCAAGCTATCTTTTGTGTAATCTCCTTTCAAGTGCCACCAATTTCTACCAAATTGAACATGCACGTAGCAAACATCATGAACAAGTACAGTTCCTTGTTGTTCAGCTAACTGGAATTCATCACTTATTCCTTTAATAATGACCTGCAATGCAAAAAAATAAAGCAAAGTATGTTAACATTTCAAAGCGTTAATAAAATGTCACAACTAAATAGGTTTAAGCTCTTTGGAACAACTCCTAGCCATTCTGAAAGTATTTTACCTAAAAAAATTTCTTCATATTCTGCTTATATCACGGCCAAAAACAAAAGTTGTAGCCCAGTTAATAGCTACATAGAATCTGTTCCTCCAGCTAATGACACGAGTTAGATAAGCCGAGCGCCAAACAAACCAACTGAGGAAACCTGCTAGAGACAATCCTTTTGCATCCTGTAGGAGAAAAGTTAGTGAATTAAACTGTTTTATGTTTTTAAAAGCACCAACAAAAGGACCTTTAGGTCGAGCACAGATAAGTCTAGTGGTCCCTTTCTACTGGGATACTATGCGTGAAAACCAGATAAGCCTCAACAAAAGGTTAAGGAATGATAAAAATTACCTTGTTCTGTCTGAGGTCTACTAGAGCCTTGTAACTTCCAACAGTTGCCATGCTTCCAAGGTGCTTGTACACAAACTGATTCCCCAAGTCTATATCTTTCATGCTGTTTGCACGGCCTGCATTGGCTTCACCTACTTTGTTTAACAAGGCTGCTAAGTATTTACCTTGCCTCTCTGCTACCTGCGGAATTCAAGTGGCAATACATTAAGGCCCTGTTTGGATAATTAACTTAATTAAGCACTTATAAGATAAGTGTTTATCATATAAGTGTGTATGTATAAGCCATTTCTATCATAAGAGATAAAATAAAGTCTAATTAATTTCACGTAATCTATAAGCTGCTTTCATAAGCTATCCTGGAGAGCTTATGGAAATAAACCTAAAACAACTTATGGACATGCATAAGATAATTCCATAAGCTCTCCTAAACAGTCTCACAAGTGTTTATACCGGAAGATAAGTTGAAATAAGTCGGTCCAAATAGACCCTAATTTGACATGAATAAGCTTTCAGGCAAAGGAACATACAATACATGAACCTCTACCAAGTAAAGGGAGTAACACATTCAGAATGGAATGTGTTTAGGGACTAACTAAGTCCTTATTGTTAAACTAAAACCAAACCTACACATTGACAGGAATTCAAGAAATGAAAGTGAGCGTTGGAGAAACTAATGAAACCAATGTAAGTTACTTGGGCAAGAGCTGGAAGTGTTGGTTTTCCGGTACTTTCAACAAATCCACTGCAGTCACCTATTGAGAAGATATCTTGTACCGAAGGAACACGAAGCCACTCATCAATACCAATCCTGTGAAGAGAGAACTTTGTACATAAATACTTACACGCTTTAGTGTTAAAACATAATATATTTGGAGTATTGATAAAAATAATAATATATTTGGACCAATGTGATCCTGCTTTCATGATAATACAGATCCGAATACTATATGTATCCATATAGAAATCAGCTGCCAATTGTAAATTTTGCAACGGTTGTCCATGGAATGAAAATAAATGCAACTACTATGTTGACTAAACAAACCTTCCACCAGGAGATTTAGGAAGATCCAGCGAGTGGATAAAAGGTGATGGACCAACTCCAGTAGACCAAACAAGCAACCCGTATGGAACCTCAGTACCATCGTTAAGTATAATCTTCTTTTCTTCTACATCTTTCACAATGCCTCGAACAAGTCGCACTCCTGACTGATAGAAATCTTAACATAAGGAAAGGAACATATTGAACAAACAGTAAAGGGACTTTCTCGTGATATTCATAGGTACAACACGAACATATTTAACAAAAAGTAAAGAAACACTTACAACATAAAGCTCACCTTTGTCAACTGGTTGGTGGCATAGTGCCTGAGTCGGTCATCAAAGGAAGACAATATCTCATTAGCCTGAAGAGACATGAATAAATTGATTAGCAACAAAAATTACTGTGAAAGACAAATTTTGGATGCAGAAGAAATATTGTAACAAATTTACCACGAAATTGGCTTCTATGAACTCTAAGGTATTTCTAACCATTTTATTATTACAATGAATTGCCGACAATGACAACGGCAAGAGCAAGATGACTGTTTCTAATTTCCACAACATGTATATAATCTATTTAATTGCATCACATATCTAATGATACTAAGCATACCTCAATCAAAGTAACATGGATATAGTCCTTCACATGAGCATATCTCTGACGAACATCTCTCATGATAAAATCACTAAGTTCACCACTAAATTCAACTCCCGTAGGACCACCTCCGACAACCACACAGTGTAACAGCCTTTTCTTCTCCTCTTCCGAAATCCCTGCATCCAAATCAGTTACAGATTACAAAGGTAATGCATAAAAGCATTATTTTTCAAACACAGGAAAATTATCGCAAACCTGGAACGTCAGACATCATCAAATTGAGGAGCAACTTGCGACGGATTTCCTGTGCATGGTAAACTTCACGAAGAAAAATTGCATGTTCATAAACTCCATGAATTCCAAAAGTGGTGGGTTGTGCTCCTAATGCAATTACTAACTTATCATAGGAGATTGTAAACTTCCAAGGATCCAGTGTCTGTGTTCCTTCAGTTACAGTCTCACATTGTACCTTCAAAACAATGTGTCAGACTCTCCCAAATTAAGCTGCACTGTGATTACATTTATTTCAACCAATACTAGTATCACACCCTTTTGTTCGTTGCTGTCTAAAGGAGTAAGAGCATTTGAAGAAGACTAAAACAGTGTTATAAAAACCAGGAAAGTTACGATGTTTCACCCTATTTTTCATAAGAATTGTAAATTGAAGTTTTATACAAAGTAAGATACATAAAGCAGAACACACAACAGTACTTCGGCTATGGAATGTAGTTTTATACATAAAAAACTATATTTCTCAAAATATCCTAACTAAACTGCCAGGAAACAGTAAGGAAAATCGAAAGTTCAACACTCCTCCTGGTTTGGCTTGTTGCATAACCCCAACTTCTTTCTTAGCTGCAAAAACCAAGTCCTAGGCTATTAGGAATATATTGTTCCCTCAAAAAAAAAGAAAGGAATATATTGTATTCAGAGTTGCCCTTTTCCCAAAGTTAGAATTCTGTTACAATTTTGTTAGTTGCACTATAAATATACCACTATGCTCTTATGCAAATCAGAATGGAATATACAAGGCTCTTTCAAATCTGATTTCTAGAATTCTCTTTCTTTTCTACACTTTCCTTTACTTTCTATGCATCTCAGTTTCTAATAAGAATCACTCAATCTTTATAAACTCCATTTATGTCATAACTCAAAGCAACATGTGATTTGAGCTTTTCTCCAATAATGAACACCCAACAAAGAAGTCACAATGAGTAATTTCACAGACCAAACAAACTGACAAACTAAAACACATTGATTCTAGCGCCAATTTAACAAACTGACGAGCAAAAGACACATTTGAGGGTGTTTTTATAATTGATATATCCAGGGACTATAGTGGCACCATCAGACATATTAAACAACCCAAATGACTATTTACTCCGGTCGGTTACAATTTATATATGAAAATGAATTTCCATTGGGGACTCCAGTGTCAGGAACTGCTTTGAAAGTCAAGATTCCAATACAACAATAACCAAGTATCTCACTAGTTAGGGTAGGATAAAAGGATACTATGTATTTCAACCCTAAAAAAATGCAAAAAGAAAAAAAAACCATTTATAGTAAATTCCAAATCCCAAATAAGGTACCTTTTAATGGTTTCAATTTTCAAACCTCAAATAAATTCCACTTAGTTTCAGAACATTCTAAAGTTCTTCTCTACATAATAATGCTATGATTTTTCATAGCCAAAAACGCATTTTGCAGCACAAACTTCTAGTCTTAAAATCAAATATATCACAGCATTGTTAAATCCTCAACACGTTTGGCAGAGGAAATTTCAATTTACAACTATTGCGGAAACATATGCCAAATGCAAAAGTCGTAACTCATAACGATACTTGTTTGCCACATCATAGTCACTTTAACACAACATTTAATTCAATCACTTCCAACCACTCATCATTCTTATTAAGAAACACATTCATTTGAAAAATTAAATTATAAAAACTACCACTCCTAAAGTTTGAGACAAAAATCATTACATATTTATGCCTTTTTTTGTTGTTGTAAAACTCAGTATCCTGCCCAATTACCAACTCATCCACAAGACCAATTCCCCCGTTAACTAGCTGGGGGGTCAATTGAAATCAGAACAAAGCTTTGTATGGATGACCCAACACAGGAATTGTTAGCAATCAGAGGAATCAAACCTAAGACTTTGAGAGGAGCACACTCCGAGGTCCTGGATTAGTTAATAGCTAATTCTGATTTGTTAGATATCAGGTCTAACTCAACTCCTCAAAACCAACTTGTAAAGTAAGAATCACTCAAACTTTCTAAACTCTATTTATGCCACAAGTCTAAGAATTCACAATGTTACAATGAGTAATTTCAAGGACCAAACTGACAAACAAAAGACACATAATAGCATCAATTTAATTAACAAAAGACACATTTAACAATCAAACTGACTAGCGAAAGACACATTCTAGGGTATTTTTGTAATTTTGATACATTCCGAGACTATCTCACCGTCTAACATATTGAAGAACCCAAATGACAATTTACTCCGTTACGATTTAAGTCAAACCTAGTAAATTTGATCTCTAAAAAGCTCTTTTTTTCTCTAACCATAACTAAACCATATAAGCCATGAAATTGAAAAAAGAAAAAAAATCAAACACCTGATAGACATGTACAAATAAGTTTAGATACAAGAAAAAGAAAAATAAAGATACCTCATGTTTATCAGCATTGATACCAGTACAATTAGCAAGGAAGAAAAAAGAACCGGGTTCTTTGGAAATAGCAGGTTGAATCCTAGCAACAGGTTCAGCAACAGATCGAAACTCAAGAGTTCCAACACATGTAGAAGCCAAAAGAGGTGTGAAAACCATGTGATTACGCGGTGATACACAAACGATGTCGTAGATATTAGAATCCAATCCTTTCATGAATCTGCATCCGGCCCAACCGGTGCCGAGAACCACCACTCGTGGCTTCTCGTGTGGTTTGGTGGGTCCGAGAGCCGCATAGCGAACCGGAGCGGTTGAACCGGGTGTTGAAGTGGAGAAGCGAGAGAGATGAGTGAGAGATGGGAAGAGGTGAGAAGGGTTGGTCGAGTTGGGGGGTTTAAGAAGTTGTTTCGTGGTGAAGAAGTAACTTTTTGAGAGGTTTCTAAACAAAGACATGGTTAGTGTGTTTGTGTTTGAGATGTTGAAGAAAGAAGAAGAGAAATGAAATTCCAAAGATGTGGGCTGATGGGATGGGATGATCAGATCATATTGAGTTGACTGATAATGTCACCAACTTTGTTGGGCTGCTTGTCTGCTTTTATGGGATCAAATGATGCAATGAGATGAGATTGTTGACATTATTGCTTTGAATATTCATGTAGACTAGTCATACATCACATACCGTCTTTTTTTGTCCAGGTGCTCATAAAAATATATACAATTTTTTTTATTTTTTTGTCATCAAAGATTAAATAATACAAAACAAACATTATGTTTGGCAGTAGCCGATCCAGGACCCTAGATTAGAGAGTGCGGATTATAAACTTCAATGAGTGGCTATACATACATACATACATACATGTGTGTGTATTGGATGTATAAGTTTTTAGTCCCTACAAAATTATTAAGTTCACTTTTAGTTTCTCATTTTTCTCCAAATTTTTTGAAATTTGCATTTTTTTTGTTGAAATGGCGAATCGACAATTGTCATTGAAAACTCACACACACAAGTAAAGGAATTGAGGTTTGAGCTATGGTCACAGTGACAGATCTAACAATTTTGATTTTTATGTCAGTTGAGTTAGGACTTAAGGACGAAATTCACCATTTCTATTGTATGCTTTTTAAAATATCTCGTTCGCGAGAATCTTTCAACGATAAAAAATGACAGATTTCAAAAATCGGAAGATGCTAATACATCATAGTTGAAACGAGAAATTGAAGTTTATCAAAATTTTTTTTACCAAAGCAAAGTTAACTATTATCATTAATCAACCAATGTTCAACACAAGAAGGATAAGAATAAAAAATAAGGTGACTAACCCAAAAACAGGCCGCTCTAGATAAAGTATGAGCAACCATGTTCGCATTGCTCCTAACAAGCTTCACCTCGAAGTTAGAATGTAAAGATAACTGATAAATAATACTAGAAACAATAGCATAGAATTCCGAATCACCATGGCCCGAAGACGATAGAGTAGCTGAGTCAGACTCGAAGACAACCCGGTCTCATCTGTTCACATCAGCAAAGTGAATGGCATCGAGTAAGGCTACTGTCTCTCCCTCCAAAACTATCAAATTTGCTCGTTGCAATTTCGTTTGAGCCAGAATAAATTGTCCACATAAGTCTCTAACACAACACGCAAAAGATGTAATATGGTTATGATCATGGAACGCGGCTTCCATGTTGCACTTCAACCACGTCTCGCACAGTTTCTCCCAAATTGAGTTGTTACCTTGCACTCTATTTTGTCCGTGTTATACAACCGTTGGTGAGGGCTGTTTATGAATCTCTTGTCATTTCTTCCATGCATCTAGTGTTGTCCTTCCAATGCTTGTTGAAGTATGATGGGTGTAACAGCCCGATTTTCGCTAGATTTGATTTTTAATTGTTTTAATATGTGTTTATTTGTGCTTATATGTGATTAATTGCCTCTATGTGTATTTTGGTTGAAATTAGTGGATTTCGGTGTTAGAAGGGTATTATAGTCATTTTGGACTCAGGGGTATTTTGATCGTTTTGGGAGTAAGGGTACTTTAGTAATTTCACAGTAAGGATTATTTTAATGCTTAAGTGAGAGCCATTGCTATTTTATTAAGTTACTAGTGAGTTGTAGTAATTTATTTTATAACCGGTAAGTGATCGTTATTATTATTATTTTTAACTGTTAGTGGATAGAAACTTTGGAAGTTAGTTTATAAGTGTGGTGAGCCCATTAAGACATTAAGGAGGTTAAGCCCAATTGGGTAGAGACTATATAAGCATTAGTCATTAAAGAAAATAGGGTTACACAATCATTTCATAAGCTTTGGAAGAGGTAGAGAGAGAAAGGGGCAAGAGGAAGAGAATAGGGTTGTAGAGAAAAACTGGAAGAACCAAGAGGAGCTAGAGATTCTAGAAGCTTATTTGAAGCTTTTGCTAGGATTATTGCTTATTGAGGTAAGGGGGGTTAGATTTCATTCATAATCTCTTAGTTATAGCTTCTTCCCTAATTCTATGCATAAGTGCTTATTTTGCAAAGTGATTATTATGATTTTAATTGATGAAATTCGTGTTTATGCTTTGATGTAATGTTTGGGTATGTGAATTTGATGTTGATTGAGTTGTTGATGATGAAATTACATGCTCAATATGTGTATATATGTATACTTTGTGTTTTCACTCAAAATTGATGAAATATAATGTTGTTGTTGATGAATTGTTGATGAATTCATGATTGGTTGTTGTTGTTGTTGTTATGAGATGTTGTTGTTGATGATTGATGCCATGGGTAATCATGATCATAGAGCTTGAAGTTAATTTGTGTTGTTCTTGAAGGTTTTCATGAAAAATGGGTCAAATGGTGATTTTTGTTGAAATGGTGTTTTGATTTCAAGTTCTATATAGTTTTGAGTGTCTTTTATGTACATAAACCTATAAACAACCTTTGGAAACAAATATGGATGTTGGGGGATCAAAATTTGGGTTTTTAGGTGAAAAATGGTGTAAAAACCGTAACAACAGGGGAAAACTCGCTATTGGCGAAATCTGTCTGGAACATTTTTGCTATCAGCCAGAATTTCACTATCAGCGAAATTGCACAGTGACAACATTCCCTGCTCCGCGGTCTTGCGTCTTTTTCACACATTTCTGTTTTGAATTGGCCTTTGGTGTAAACATGAAAATTTTAGATAATTGAATTAGCTTTCCAATGGTATTGGTTTGACATCAAAATGATCTTTAGATTTTGAGTTATGAGAAAAACACTTCAAGTAGGTCTTGGAGAAATTTTAAGTAAACTTAGCATGACTATTTCCAAGTCAACCCAAAACTTATGGTTTGTTTACAAACTTCAAAACTTGAGTATTAAGGAATTCAATTAAAGTGTTTAAGAGTATTTAACCTATGTATTGTTGAATCTAACTTGGTTTTGTTTTGAAAATGATTTGGTTTTGCAATATAGAAGAAATGATACGAACTTGTCGTAACTTTATGATTTTGATGATTTTGTCGTAGTCGGTCGGTGAAACGCACATGTATATTCAACTACACTCATATGTGATCTAAGTGTATACATAGTCGAGGCCCTAGAGTTTATTTACTTGGTTTTGGTTCATTTGTCTCTATTGGTTTAAAGTTGTAAAATGAGAGACAAACTTTGTCGAAAATGATCTTTAAAACCAAATACTTGGCAAATTTTGTGTGGATAGTTTGATTTGATATTATATGAAGATACGTGAATGATTGCTAGGTGTGGAATATGATGTTTATCATAAGATAATGTATTTTCTTCTTTACTTGGATTATGAGAAGTTGTATGTTGAACTATGTGAGGAGTTGATATTGATGAATGCATATATGTTGATTGATTAAGATGTTGTTGGTGAATACATATATGGTAATTGAATTGTGAATGTTGTTGGTGATTGCATATATGTCAAGTGATGGTGAATTGTTGGTGAATACATATATACTAAATGATTGGTGATGATGTGGTGAATTATTTGTGTGAACATATGCATTGTTGTGAGTCATATGTTCATGCATACATGACTGATGGTGACGGATGTTTATATCCAAAATGTAAGACGGGTGTGAAATCTTACATACGGTGTTTTTATTGCATCGAAGGTGACGACCTTGAGGTGATTTGGTGCCGCATGCATCTAGAAGAGTCTAGAACATTGCATGCATTTGAATAGTTGATGAGTCGTGTCATAATTGAATATGTGACATGTTGAATTTGTGCATTGGTGAAATTTGGTGAATGTTGTGATTATGTGGATTAGTGTATATGTACATTGGTGGATTTTGTTGATGGTTGTAAATAATTGAACTATGCTCTAATTGCATGTCTTACTTGTTTGTGCTTATACACTTGGTGAATCTATTTGATGATAACTATTTTGGTAATA
>Ga0315913_1006460_pt1 | contig 14174 bp, 10 predicted proteins | sample MpolsnodulesMG_FD_207736 | JGI IMG/M metagenome (GOLD analysis project Ga0315913, IMG submission 207736) | Medicago polymorpha root nodule microbial communities from Los Angeles, California, United States - small nodules | ecosystem: Host-associated > Plants > Roots > Nodule | place: USA... | reverse complement strand
GAATAACATAAAAGTTTTAATGATCCAAAAAGTCACTCCCAACAAAGTCACTTAATCTTCATCAAGGTTCACAACATCCAAGAGTCCAGTCCAGTGTAAATAAAAAATCACACACTTCAATTTTTTTTGCGGGCTTTCGGGCTGCCCGCAGCCCGGATGGGCTAGCCCTACCGGGTTTCGGGTTTTGTCGGGCCGGGCTAAAAAACCCTGAAATGATTCGGGCTGCAATTTTTCGGCCCAGGCCCTTCATTTTTTGCGGGCTTTCAGACCCGCCCGTACGGCCCGGCCCATTTTGACAGCTCTAGTTAAGGGGCTGGAAAGTGATTTTTTTTAATAGGGGGCTAACATTGCTACATAACCAAACATAGGGGGCCAAAAGTGCATTTTAGCCTTTTTGTTTTAGAGGGGCTCATTCAACTAATATGGTAGTAGTCAAGAGTCCATCTTTGCTCCATTTCCTTTTCTTCAATTTACCCCATTTTAAGGGAGTCAAGATCCTCTCCATTTATTTCTCTCTTCATTTCTTCCATTTAGAAAGATAAAGACACATAAAAAGTAAAAAATAATTAATGATGGTGGGACACACTTAATAATAGGACCACCACCTATTTTTTGTGTCTCAAGCCTTAGATGTGAGACATGTGAAAAAAATAAAATCAATAAATGTGATTAAAAGGCTTGAAAAAAGCAACTATTTAATGAAAATAAAGGCTACGCTCCTTCTTCCTACAAACTCTCCTTCTTCCTTTCTCACTCTCCTTATTTAATGAAAATAAAAATCTTTGTATTGCGCGATGCTGTTTTAGTGTGTGAATTTTGGATTTGATTATTTTAGCCTCTATCTAGATATTATGAAGTGGTTTGAAGGATGCAGGTTATGTGCAAGACCATTTTAGAAATACAAACAGGTTGTATTGAAGATAAGAAGGGATGGATCGTTGAATTTGATTAAGTGTGTATACAGATTAAATAAATAAAAAAATTAAATAATTTTGGCATTAAAATGGCTTGAAAGAAATATAAGTTTGTAAGCTAAGTTGTTCTTAACATGCTACCCTATGTGAAAAATGGTCAAAATAACTTAGTTATCTCTTCACCTGTATTTCTTACCTGTTCTTTTTTGTATTTGGAATTGTGTGGTGGTTGTGTGCATTGGAGTTAATGCTTGCAAAAACCACCAGCACCTGAACCAAATTAAGCAAACCTATGTATTTCAAATAGAGTGATTTAGCCTGCCTCCTCAAATTAAACACCTAAAATCGTCACTTTTTACAACCATTAGATTTGCATGAATATATAAGGAAGACAGATTGAAGTGGCGACAACGGTGAATAGAAAAGTTTGACTGAGGTGGATGGAGGGAGAGCTGCGGCGGTGAGAGGGAGAGAGGCGGCGGCATTGGGAGGGAGAGAGGCAACTGTGAGAGGGAGATCTGCAGTTGTGAGATTATGAGAGAAGGAAGAAGGAGCGCGTAGAGTTTGTAGGAAGAAGGAGTACGTAGCCTTTATTTTCATTAAAGAATTGCTTTTTTCAAGCCTTTTAATCACAACCATTGATTTTATTTTTTCCACGTGTCTCACATCTAAGACTTGAAATGGGGTAAATTGAGGAAAAGGAAATGGAGCAAAGATGAACTCGTAGTCAAGACATGTTATGCTGACATATTGGTAAAATAAAAAAAAAACACATGTTGGCATAGTATAGTTTGATGACTATATAGTGTGACACTATTGAATAGTGAAGGTAGACAAAAACTCACACCCGCCTGAAATTGCTAAAACCGAGTGCAAAAAGGGCAAAACAAGTGGGTTCGAATGGGTTGTTGGGTTAGTCTTTTAATTTCGGTTATCTTCGGGTAGCATTGATCGGGCTCACATGTTCATAATAGATCCACGACAAACCATAACTGACCAAAATCGACAACTTTTTAATATAAAGTTATAATTATAAGAAACAAAGGTTAATATTAATTTTGACCAGAAATAGAACATGTTATCATATTTCATCATAATTGTTTAGCTCATTCAACTATTTTTTTTAGAGGGGCTCATTCAACTAATATGGTAGTTATGAATACATGCCATGTTGACATATTGGTAAAAAAAAAAAAAACACATGTTGGCTGGCATCAGGGGCGGTTGCTAGTGTAAAGGATAGGTAGCCATGGCTACCCCATTTTTTTTTTTTGAGCGAGTAGGTATATTTTTATATTTTGCTACCCCAAGTTTTATTATAAGTGAAATAATTTTTTCCATCTTTATTTAGCTTTCGGTCGAACTTCAAATTATTTAATCATGTTGTATAAGAATCGGAAGAATAACATCCAAAAGAGATAAATAATAAATTTATTTAACAAATAAAATAATTTAATTGTAGGTAGGCCCACACTCATAGCCCACCACACAATGAATAAAACAAGATGACTTTTTTTTACTTTTCACTTTTCACAAACACAACACAAGAAAATTTTGGATGAATTTGAGTCTTTGAAGGGCCGCCGAGTTTAGTTTTCATAAATAGCTACTATTAGTTTATATTTCTTTTGTTGTAGCTTTTTTTGGTACAATCCATTATTCTACTGGGGCTTTATTGGTACAATATGTTGTTGCCGCATTTTTTTTGTTATAATCCGTTCATGTTGAATCAAGTGTATATTTTATGAAGAACATTTTATATAAGTAATAGTTATTGTGATTTTTTTTTCCTACTGGGTTAGATTAGCTTAAAAAAAAATTCTTTTTATGTGGCCACCTCATGAAAATATGGCTAGCTTCGCCGCTGGTTGGCATAGTAAAGTTTGATGACTATATTGTGTGACACTATTGAATAGTGGGGGTAGACAAAAACCCGATACCCGCTTGAAATTAATAAAACCGAGTGCAAAAGGGAAAAACAGGTGGGTTCGAATGGGTTGTTGGGTTAGTATTGTGTTCGGTTATCTTTGGGTAGCATTGGTCGGGCTCATATGTTCATAATGGATCCATGACAAACCATAACCGACCGAAATCTACAACTTCTTAGTACAAAGTTACAGTTACAAGAAACAAAGTTTTATTTTTTTTCTCCAAGTCTTGTAAAATGGAGGGGAAAGGAAATTACGGTACAACATTAAAAAAGAATGGAAACAATCTTTGGTTTTATAATTAATTTTTCAAACTTCATTATATTAAGCCTAGCATGTTGGATACCCTTTGTAGCCTTCGTCAATTTCCTCTCTCTAAATTTGTTGTTTCTCCCAATCTTGCCATGCTCGACCAACATTTGGCCTCATGCAAAGCATCAGTTACAGTTGATTAGAAGATCTTGACATGCATTTTACTTTCATTTTTTGATGTTTTCAAGATCTGGAAAAAATTTCTTCTTATTACGTTTGTTCGATTTTGATTTTTATACTAAGAACTTCATTATATTCTTTGAATTAAAAAAATAAAGTTTGCGACCTAAAATGGGCAAACCGAGCCAACCAAACTGAACAACGCCCGAACTGAAAAGCTGTAATCCGTTCACACTGATCCTCCCACGGTCGAAATTGGCCTTGAAAGTAGCATCTGTGGTTTGGGCCGGATTGGAGGTTAGCACCCGAACCAAGCCGACTGTCCACCTGTATAATGAATAGTTCAACCGTAATCCAACTGTGTTGAATCCCTGATAATTAAAATAATACATTAAATAAAAGGATTATTTGGACATTTTTTCTCTTAATTAACTTTTGTATTTTATTTTGGTCGCATAACTTCTAAATTGTTCATTTTGGTCCTTCAAAGATGATTACGCCAGTCAATTTGATCCCTTTCTTTTAACTTTGCCTCCAAATATTTAAGGTAGACCAATATTGCAGAAGGTCCACAATAAAACTTGATAATTTTGATAATTTTAACTCTTTGATCTTTTTATCAAAAAGGAGATCGTTGGATAATGGAGGTACATCGTATCATAGGTTGTACCATTAATAGCTAAAAAAAATTCTTCATTTCTTCCACTTCTTCCTCGTCTTTTTATCATCGTCATCATCATCAACCTTAATAAAAAATCTAGAAAAACAAGTAATTTTTTTCGTTCACAATCAGACCCACCAGAGATAGAGCCAACCCAACATTGCTGATGTATACATATCATCCACTATCAACCCCAACTCATAAATACGACTCCTTTCTTTGTCATGCTTCCTTCGATTCTTCCTCTAAATCACAATTTTTTTCCTTTGATTTTTCCTTCTCTTCTCCTTTGATCTTGCACCTCTAGAGGAAAATGAACCTTTTCTGGGAACTTGGGTTCTCTGCTTCCATAGACGTTGAACTCTCTTTGTTAGGAATGCAGTTCATCATCTTCAGAAAACTATGCTTCATCATCACGATCTTCTAAAGCTTCCTCCTCAGCTTAGAAATATCTAACCTAGTAACCTTGTTACCTTTGGACTTGAGCGCTACTGATTTTACTTTTTGTTTCGGCTTGTCATGATTCAACTCTACCTCATGACTCATCTTGCTCAGATCTTTAACTTCCTAAATAGTTGTAACCTCAGATATCCTCAATGTTTTAGCATGATAAAGGAACAAAAAAGAGCGAAGAAAGTTCACAGTTTGTCTTGAAGAAGATTGCCATTGGTTGTTCTTTGCTTCTTCTCTAGTATTTACAACTTGCTTGTATATACCTTTGCTTTGACATGGATTATTGTGGGTTTGGTTAATGTTTTTGTATCTTTGGTTGGGTTAATTAGGTGGTGGATTTTGGTTAAATGTATGTGTATAAAGCAGTGCTGTTTATGTTTGTCTATTTATGTATGGTTTAGAAGTCGTTTCGATGTCGTTTTGTGATGATTATTGATTAGGAGAAGTATTTTTTGAGTGTTTTGAATGGTTTTGTTAAGGATAGGATGAATTATTTTTTGGTTTTGTGGATATTCTGGAGGTGTTAGAATCGTGTTAAACAACATGGGGTTGGAATTAGGAATTGATAATATTAAGCTACTATTTATTAGGAACTCATATGTAACACACTTGCATAAGAGAAAGTCATAGTGTGTGTTTGAAAGTTTGACAAAATAATGACGATATCATGTGATTTTGTTGAAGTTAAAAAAATGTAATCAAAATTATAGTGACACATTATATTTTTGTCAGACTCACATTCAATCCAAACATGCACACATTAAGTTGATAAATAATACATAATACATCTTCTTCAAATGGAAAATCCATTTATTTCTAAACACAGGAACGAAAAACTAGCTACTTGTCATGACATAGAAATAAAAACATATTGACTTGAGAGTGGAGATACAAGCTACTTTAGTCGGCAGAGGACCAGGTCATATCATTCTCAAAGATCCAATGACACACTTCAATCTGACCAGGGGCAGACCCAAGAGCCATGAATGCACCATGGGTGGAGCTCCAAGCAGTTGTATCTAAGTGGCAAATAGCAACACCATGATTAATCTTTGCCTTAGAAACTGGATCCAAAAGATCCGCTTCATAGACATGAACATTTGGAACCGAGTGACAATAGTACAACAAATAAGGAAACAAACTTTGGTGACACGACACAGATTCAGTAACTTTCCCACCATTTATCCCCTTTACTTTACCCACCATGACATCCTTTCCCGCCCCATTTACATTCTCTGTGGACCGAACAGTAACACTGCGACCTAAAACAGAAGTTGCAAAGTCAATCATATCCTCAAGTGAACCAACACAACGCTTTGTCTCACCCATACTCGGTGCCCTCTCGCACTCACTCAACGCATCAACCATTATCTTGTTCATCGAGGAATTCTCAGACACCTTAAAAACTTGCTTCATCTCATTCAACTTAGAAGATGCAAATGGCAATTTGGTCAAAATGGAACGAGGCAAAAACGATCTTGGCGGTAATTTATCCCTTATATCCGGCATAGGCATAACCGTCCCTTCCTTTAACATCTTCTCCCGGAAAAACTTACCAGGTTGAACCAAGTTTTTTACCAAACTACCACTATCACTAAGAGAGTTAGTTGAAGTAGTAGTTTTATTATAACTTGCAAAAGAAATACCTTTCTTGTCATAATCCTTAAACGTATTATTATTCCCATTGTAAACTTTAAACGAAACCTTATGATCGAAATCAGCACCTTTAGCATAGCCTTTGAAAGTTTCACTTCCTGGAGATTTTGGATAATCTGGATTAAGACCGTAGTTATTGAAATCCACCTTGACCCCGAGGTTCGAACTCTCACCATACGAAGTAAACGAATCATCACCGGAACCAGCTCCATCTCTGTAATTAGTGAATTTCTCTTGAGCAGCAACACTTCCTTTACCGTAGTTCTTGAAAGTATTCTCAGGTTTGTTCAAGTTCTTACTATAGCTTACGAAAGCATCTACAGAGCTTGAGCTTTTTTCTGAATATCCAGAGAAATCAGATTTGAAGACGTTAGCATTTTTCGCATACTGGGTGAAACCGTTAACTGCGTGAATAGAGTCTTTGCCGTAACTTGCGAAACTCTGGTTACCAGAGTTACCACCATCGCTGTAGCTTACGAAGGATTGTTCTCTTCCGCGCACGGAGGCTGTGTAGGTGGTGAATTTTAGGTTAGGAATGTTGCTTTCTTCAGAGTAGGCTTTGAATTCACCGAATCCACCCTGGGAGTCAGTGCCGTAGTTGTTGAAGGTTTGCACACCCTCATTGTTGTTTAAGGCGTAGTTTTTGAAACTGTCATTGTGGCCAGTGGAGATTTTGCTGTATCTTGCGAATTCGTTGTGTTTTTCGTTGTATAAACCGTTGGAGTAATTCTTGAACGCGTCGATTCCATTGAGTTTGTGAATTCCATAGGTGGTGAAATTCTCTCCGAGGCTGTAGAAGGTGAAATTCTGGTCAGTTTCGTAGACAGCAAAATGTGAGGGGTCGAAAGGATGTCGTTTGGTGAGTTCCGGGAAGCAGAAGAGGTGGGCGGCGGAGCAGAACTCCGGCAGCTTTGTGGAGAGTGTGTTGGCGGCCGCGTGTTTTGTGAATGTCGCGGCTTCGGTGGCGCTGAGGGGTGAGGCCTTAGAGAGGATGAAAGATGGTTTTGGTAAGTTGTTTTTGATCACTCTATCCCAATAACGGATTGCAAAAGCTTTTGGAGTGAATGGGTTTTGGTTCTTCTCTTTTTCATGGTTTATTGCTAAACCAACCTGCATTATTCATAAACATAAAAAATTAGAATAATAATAAAACATACATAAGTATATCTTAGAAATCGTGGTTGAACCTAATACAACTCCATAAAAATCGGTCTATGAGGTGAAGATTGCCCTCACTTATAAACACATTGTCTATTGTCTGACCATCTCTTATAACAATGTGTGACTCTTTTAACAGTATAATGTAAGACACTGAGATTTAAAGTATCCATTTAACAACTAATTATTGGACAAGAAAATAGTGATGAAATGAAAAAACTTACAGTGAATATGGAGAGAAGGATGAAGAGGGTGTGAATTATGTGACTGAGTTGTTTCTGCATTTTGTTTATGAATTATGTGAATATTATGTTATATATCTTCAATGTTTCTATAGAGATAACATTGAGAAAGAGTGAAGGAAGGGATAAGGTGGAGAGTGTAGTGAGTTTCTGTGTTGCAGTAAGCAATAATTTATAGAATAAAGTTTTTTGTACTGTTTTTTTTCAAAATAAAATTATGTTGTCTTGTAAGCAATAACTGAGATTTTTAATAGATCTTGTCACGGATAGTTTTAGCATTAGCACTCTGTACTGTAGTATAACGGATCCAATGTTTATGTTTTGATATTTTTGGTAGTTTACTAGTTTGTACGAACACTTTGCAGAGTATTGGTTTGGCAAAATGTCCAAAAATACGAGGTTTTGGGTTCAAAACTTTAGAAACTAAGGTAGCAAATCAATTTACTTACATGCTAACAAATCTTTCCAAAATAATTTGATGCGACTTGAATGAAAGTAATGTTTTTTTTTAATCTTAACTTAAGCATTAACTAACTATAAGAGATAATGGAGACAAAAATAGTGTACAGTAAATACTCAATGAACAAATTGTGGCTTATATGCAATCAAGCCCCACACAACTGTGCACTGAATAATGACTTGCAATGACACGTTTATTGGATGGTGAAATTATAGTATTGAAGTTTTATAAGGTATTTAAAAAAACATGTAGATTAACAATTACGTCCTGTGAATAGATTTAGATATAATTTGGGAGAGATTTTATTGTTTTGTAAATTTGAGATTCTAATTTGACAAACACGTACGATTTCAAAACCTAAAATGGTGCCTTACTCAATTGTTGTAATGTGCCAATCACTAAAATATCAAGCATGGGATTGATACTTCAATATCTTTTAGGACATTCACTTTGATGAATCTTACATTGAACAAAAAATAATAATGTCCCAAGCAGCAGCTCGGTGGATAGGTGAGAGACATTGAATGAGTACTAGTAATTAGGAGATTCAAAATTTAAACTAAGTAAACTTAACATAATCCATTATCTTTATTAGCAATAATAACATTTATTTATCCAAAATAGTTTGCTGCAACTTGCATGTAAGAATTGGGTTTTTCATGATGAACAATAACTCAGAAAACTCTCAAAAAAAAAAAAAAACTCAGAAAAGAATGGACACAAATAATGTACACAAACACTCAATGTCTCTATGAACCACATGGTGTCTTAACAGCAATCAATGCCCACACCACTGTGCACTGAAAATGACTTGCAATGACACATTTATTGGATGGTGAAATGAGAGTATTGAAGCTTTACAGGTTTGTCAAAAGAACATTTAAATTACAATTGTGTCCTTTATATAGAAGTGGGTACATATCTAAATTGTGTTAAGCATGCCGACACAGTTTAATGAGTTTTTTGAGGGAAAAATAAAATTATGTTGGAAAGGAAATGACACTTTACATATATATGAAACATAATGATATTTTTATAACTATTTGTTCACAACTTTTGTGAAAACTTTTATTTTTTTATTTTTTATTGGTAAAAAACAATTAAGACAGAAAAATGAAGAGAGAAACTAATAATATAATGTGAGTACGTATGAAAGAAAAAATTGTCACAAAATAATTGTTCAAATATCATTTCGCATATATCAAATGTAGGATTCCAATACAAAATTAAAAATAAATGTACAATTAACTTGTATATCTTTAATGCAAGTAAGCAATAAAGTGTTAAACAGAACTTTTGAGAGTTTATCACTTTTGGTAGAATTTAAAATGATTATTTTCCTATATTTAAGAGTAACTTTAAAAGATCACTCTTTTCAACACTTACCAAATATTCCATTAATATTTTCCAATTTACAATGTTTGATAGACAATTTTTTTAACCCTACTACTCACATACCACCCTATTTTGGCATTTTTTTTTTTTATTTCTTCCCCTTTCCTCTTTCCCTTTACTTTCTCTCTTCTCTGACATACTTTCTCCAACGGTTGCCGCTCTCGCCGCCATTTCTCTCTCACTTGTGACTCTCTCCCCTACTTCTTATCTGTTCTACTCTGTCTTTAGCCATAAAACAGATTTGGATCCGGGGAAGCCATGGCCAGATTTGGAGAACCATATTGGATGTGAGAAAAGACGGTGAGATATGAGATCGATGGAAATGAGAACACGACGACGAGATGTGAGATCGACGACCAGATTTGCAGGACACTCTGAGTGTGAAGGAGGTTAGGACGACGACAAAGATGATGAGATCTGAGATGGTGACAGCGGCGACGGAGGTGATGAGATCTGGATGGTGATTGTGGCAACGGTGTTGTTGTTGGCGGAGTGTTGTGAACAGGAAGGAGAGTAGTGGTGTTAGTGGAGTGTTGTGAATGCCGATAGAGAGGATAAGGAAGATGAAGGAGGTGAGAACGATGGTGATGATATATGAGATGATGGCGGTGACAATGGTGGGTTCTGTGTTTTTCTAGGTGCCGTTTTTGGCACGATTTCCATGTTTTTCAACGTGTTCACCAGTTTCTGAGGGTGATGACGGCAACGACAATTGGGGTGACGAGGGTAACAGTGGTGGATGAGTGTGGTGGCTGGTGACTGGTGGTGACAGTGTTAAGGAAGATAGTATGGGTTGGACAAAATTATCTGTTATTTTTTTGTTGATGAACAAAATTGCCTATGCCACATGAAGGTGTATATTGATGGTATGTCACGTGTGGTCATAGTTTTAAAACCCGGCTCGGCCATCGATTCGGCAGAGACACTGAGTCACTGGGTCGAAGGTCGAACCATCAAGTCATTAGTTGAACCGCATGACAGAATCATATTAAATCGGATGACTCGGTTAGATAACCCGGTGTTTAGATTAAATTTGTATAGATATTTAATAATATTAATCGGATTGAACCGGTGACTCGATTACTCCAAAAACTAAAATAATAACATATTTAAAATAAAAATAAATATCCAACAAACATAATTTCATAGACTAATTATTCACGTGATAAAAAAAAGTGAAGAGATTATTCATGAGCTTTAAATAAAATATTTGAGCTTTATAATTATATTTTGTTTAGGGAAGCTTTATAATTATATATGTCTATGTTTTTGTCCGATAACATTGTGAGTTATTTTTATAAAAAAAATAAAAAATTGATAGGTATTCGCTTTGTAAAGTATTAAACGTTAATTTTGTGAGGCATTTTTATCAACTAAAAAATAATAATTGATGAGTATTTGTTTTGTACAGTATTCAATATTTTGACAGCTGTAATCTTATTCAAAAATTTGTTTAATATATTCTTATTAAAAGCGAATCAAATACAAAATGAACAAGTGCTTCAGTGGTTAGGAAGTTGTTTCTTAATAGGAGGGTCACGAGAGTTCATATCCCATATGTGCCATTTTTTTTAACATAATTTAATAAAAACTTGATTTAAGTTAAAAGCAACAAAAAAAGAGAGAAGAGAAGAACCAATTCGACCCATAACTCGGCCGAGTCACTGGTTTTTATCGAGTTTGACCAGTTTTAACCGGTTCTCGCCAAGCAACTGCATGGCCGATCCGAAGGTATGCTCGAACCGGTCTACCCACTGGTTCCCGGTTCGACCGACCGATTCGAGCTGAGTTTCAAAACTATGCGTGTGGTGGTTAATGTATAAATGCTCTTCTCCAATAGAAGTCATTGCGCAACAACCATTTTAGCATCTCAATATGTGAGATTTTGTCACTAAAATCTTTTTATGTATCAAAATTATAAACACACTCGCAGACATATTTTTTTTTAATTTTATGAACTAAATTGACTATGAAAAACACATCCAAATCTAAACTATCTAACTAAAAACGAGAAAGTCTTTCATGGATATAACCCCATATAAATATAATATTATTTGGACACACTCACATAAAACTAACAAAATTAAATAAAAAGTATTTCGTCACAACAATTGATATATTATAATTTTATTTTCTTTTAATTTTTTCTTGGTTTTGTATGTGCGTCCAAATATTTTTTATTTAGGTTTGTGCCCAACCAAGTGTGCTCACTAAAAACACATTTACCAAAATAACTAAAATGTTTTTCTAATTTTGATGAAATTATTAAATATTAATGTAACAACCCCCTCACAAATTTAGTATTTACCCTTTGAACATGGCAGTGAAACAAATTGTCGTTCAAATATTTACGGGTTACAAGCTAAGACACAACTTTGTTTAGATATCATGAAGATAGTTGTCGGTCATTCAAACTCAATCAACGCATGCGAGAGAATGGAACAAATAATGAATCAAATGATGGCCTCTAAGCTCATGGAGCAATCAAGTCCCACATCGCTGTGCACTGAAATTGACCTGCAATAATGGTTAATTTGAAAGTAAAATTAGAATATTTTAGTCTGCTATGTGTTACCAATTTTACCATTAAACTTTTTGAAAATTATATATAAGTCTATTATCATTTACTTCATTTTTCTCATTTTTCTTTCTCTATTGTTTTTATCAATAAAAAAAGAGAAAAATAAGGCTGTCACATAAATTGTCATAAAATAGTTGTTCAAATATCATTACTTAAACTTTTTTACTCTCAAGTGAGCGGAGAATCAAGACTTATACATTAAAGTATGAACAATGATAGGTAGACACCCTTAATATGTACATCCATTTATACCACTTTGAAAAATTTTAGTTAACCAAATATATGGTATGTGTGACCACATTTTTTTAGTTGAGTGATCATTATTTTTTCAAAATTTATTTGGTTTACTAAGTGGAAAAATAGTGATCACGCGCATTTTAGTTGCGTGATCACATTTTCCAGCTTCTAAATAGTGGTCACACAGCTGAAAAAATGTGGTCACAGAAACCATATATTTGGTTAACTGAAATTTTCTAGAGTGGTACAAAGGGGTGCATACATTAAAGGTGTCTACCGATCTTTATTCTTAAAGTATTCCATAGTCGAAGGATTAACAACAATTTCATCTACCAAGGAAGTGTTTATATTAGGCAAGCTCATACCTACTTGTGAATTTGGGATTTCCTCATAACAAGATAACCAAGCTTCACGGTGCAGGGTGTCTTCTTGAGTCAAAAGTATATGGGGTTTTAATATCAGGAATTACAACATCACTGGAAGCCATCACCATTTTTTTTTGGTATAAGGTTGCATATCAACAATCTCATTATAAGGAACATTAGGAACAAGGTTAACAAAGTTGGATTACTCGCTTCTCTAATCAATCACATTAGCAACATCATGGTGTCCTAAATTTATCCTTGTCCTTAGATGCTCCATTAATATGAGCAATTTTAGCTTGATGATCCCTATCAACTGTCTCTTTCATAGGGTACAAAAATTCAATAATAAGGTTAACATTGATAGAATTTCCCTTTCTCAAATAACACATTAGCAACATATACGGTGTCCTATATGTTTATCCTTATCCTTAGTTTTCCATTTGAAGGAAGCAAAATATTAGGAACGGGGCTAACACCGCTTGAATTCTCCCCTTTCTCAACAAACACATTAACAATAGGAGAGTGTTCTACCAAATCTTTATCCTTGTCCTTAGTTTCTCCATCAATAGAAGATTTTTAAATTGACATAAATTGTTTATTAACTATGGTACAACCTAGGGTTAAGAAGTTAGAGGTTAGGGACTCAAGTCCGAGTAAGAAGAAAAAACTAACAACGGTTAATATACTAACATTTGTCATTTAAAAAAACTAAGGTATCACCTATAATTGTATCTATACATGCTTCAACAGATTTGGTCTCAACATGTCTCTTATTTTGTTCCTTTTGCACAACATTTGTTCCTTTGATTACTTCTATTCATATTCCTACCATTATTCACATTTATTAGCTCAGATTCAGTCTGGATATTCTCAGCAATGGTAGTAATTATACAGAGGTGATTATTCTTAGAAGTGATAGCTAAATTGGAACCTGCATTTTCTAATTTTTTTTTTTTTGTTTTTCTAATTTTATTAACTCAATGTCAAAGTCTTCTTTTGAGGACGAGCCTTGTGATGAGTCAATAATTTGTGTTTTTAATATATTATTTGAGTCCGTTTTATTTAGATTTGATTTCGTTTTATTTAATATTATTTCCTTTTTAGAACTATTTTACTTCAATTGCAAGTTATTATATTTCAGGAACAAATAATTGATAGATTGAGTCTTGGAGCAAAAGAAAGAGGATTAGGAGTTGATTCGGGATGAAAATACGAAAATATGGGACAAAAATATGTCACCCTCAAGTCAGAGACTTGACACGGCCCGTGCCACCAGCAGCACGGCCGTGCCTGCCTTTAGGATGCTCTTTTGCTGCTTCTGCTTCATGGACAAGCTACCTATTAGTTTACTTCTGACCTAAAAGCCCGTGGTTTCTTGTGGAACATTCTCGTGTTATATTTCTTAGGGCTTAAGTCATTGTAAACTATAAATAGAGTAGATAGCTATCACAACAAATCATCTTTTGTTCTTGGAAATAATAAGTGACAATTGTTTTTTTGAATAAAAGTTCACCTTTATTTTATGTTCTTCTTCTTCTTCTTCTTCTATGTCTATAATGAACGTTAGTGAGTAGACTCTTCTTGTCTTGGGATTGTTGGATAAGTCTAATGACATAATCCTAATCAAACCAAGCCATAAACCCTAATTTTATATAAATCTACTTTCTAATCTAATTTCACCGTTTTTATAAT
>Ga0315913_1006452_pt1 | contig 14180 bp, 8 predicted proteins | sample MpolsnodulesMG_FD_207736 | JGI IMG/M metagenome (GOLD analysis project Ga0315913, IMG submission 207736) | Medicago polymorpha root nodule microbial communities from Los Angeles, California, United States - small nodules | ecosystem: Host-associated > Plants > Roots > Nodule | place: USA... | reverse complement strand
AATTCAAAAAAAGGGGGGACCATATGATCAAAATATATATGGAATTTGATTGAAATCATCCACTGTTTCATTTCGACCCAAAAATTGCGACGAAGAGCCATGACAAAAGATATCATTGAGATCATTAGAAGTGGAAAACTCAGGAAATGGAGGCAAAGTAACATCAGAATGCAAACTATCAATTACAGAAGGAGTTGTTGTGGTAGTCATTGTAGCAGCTGCAGCAACGGCGCGACAACGAGCAAGACGTTCCTTAGCAATGGCCAAATCATGTTGAAGTTCCATCATCTTCCTTTGCAACATAGCTATGGAACCAATGCATCCATAAACTGGGTCTCTAAGCCTTGCTTCTGCTTCATAAGCAAGAGAATTCACCGTGTCTTCTCTTTGTTTTTCTGGCACTTCAATGAGTATCTTGCTAACATTGCTTGCTCCAAATACTTTGTGGACTTTGGCAAATTTCTTGCACTCATTAGAATGGAAGTAAGGTGCAAATAAACAATCTGGTGTGCATCTTCTTTTCAATAATTTGCAAGCTGCACAAGATGAGCTTGCACGTGGCTCATAACCCTTTATGCCTTTCATTTCACTTGTGTGCACTTTTCTAGATATGTTGCTCTATCTATCCTTTGTGCTCATAAATATAGGGCTCTTGTGTAGGCATTCTAGATAGCACCTTTTAGTAAACGTTTTCTTTTTCTTTCATAATTCATCCCAAAAAAAAAAAGCAATTGAATTATGATCTAGAAGTCTCGTCATTTCGGTATTCTATTCGGTTTTTAAAAGAGAAAACAATTATTTTAGACCTAAATTTGTGAAGTGTTGTCGTTATTATAGTCGATGAATCTATCGAAATTTACAAGTATGTCTCGAGTTGTTGTGAATTAAATTGATTAATAGAGTCTATGAACATAGCTCAGTTGGTAGGGGAATGCATTATTATATGCAGGGTCAGGGTTCGAACCCCAAACACCCCACTTATTCACCTTATAAGGTGAATTCTAGCCGCTAGGCTACCCGACCAAAAAAAATTTGACTAATAGAATACACGTTTGAAGATTAAACTAACTACCACAAGACACAATGATTAAACTAACGAACAAAAGAGACATTTATATATATTTTTGTAATACATCATTATAGTGACAATATCTCATATATTTAAATATCAAAATGATTTTTTATTCGTTTTTAAAATATTGCACTAATCAAAATACACCTTAATCGTATGCTTAATGATGCAAGCACCAAGTATTTGTGTCAAATCATATTATTAATATTTCATAAAAGTCAAATAAAACTAATACTATAATTGAATTTTACTCTATTTTAGATAAATGACATTATTACATCAAAGTCTGATGTCTTTAACCGTGGGCCCATTAGTAAGCAACTACGTGTCGTAGCCTATTATTCAGCTCTGCTAATCTGATCTTCGTGTGAATAACGCAGAGGTAGCAGAAGATATGGGACCTGCATGGGCCAACGCTGTCTTCTAACCCTACTTGCATTCTCTACTTTTAATTGCAATTTCGGTTTTTATATATAGTCTTGATTTTATTATTGAAATCATATTTACATGTATCTTTCATTGAAATGGGAGTGTACAGTTAGGTCCAAATAATTGATTCATATGCGGATAATGCGTGGGTCGTGCGTGGATAGTTTTCAAGTAGGACATGTTTAAGAATAAAATTTAGATTTTGGTTGGGAAAAGTGATAAGGTATAGTCACAACTCACAAGATGTAATTGATGAGATTTTATTAAAAACAAAAGAGTAATTGATGGAGATATATGATGAGTGATTTAACATGTAGTCGGCCATCTAAATAATAATTTTAAAATCTGAAAAGTGGTTAATAGTATCAAATTTTCTCTCTATTAAGTGATAAAACTAAAATGATAGTCTTTGAATAGTTTACCATAAATTCAGCAATATACCATAGATTAGTATTTAAAATTATTCAAAATATCAAAATGATTGACGTTGTTCTTTACAAGTAGAAGCTCATCGTTTTCTTCGTTCTCACGACGTAGACAATGACCTAAATAATGTTATCAAATTGTTTTTATTAAGTGATAAAAATAAAATGAAAGTCTTTGAATAGTTTACCATAAATTCAGCAATATACCGTACAATAATATTTAAAATTATTCAAAATATCAAAATAATTGACGTTGTTCTTTACAAGTAGAAGCTCATCGTCTGCTTTGTTCTCACGACGTAGACAATGACCTAAATAATGTTGATTTGACAAAAATAATGCAAAACAAATGTGAGTTAAATTTTGAGATCCATTTAATTGTTCTCTTTTTTTTTTATTGATCAAGCGATCTAGGCCAAGTTCTATCATGCATCATGATAGTACTTGTTGTAATTTAATCTTTAACATTAACTCAGTTAAATGACACTTAGGACACATGTGTATGCCTTATTGCATGAGCTAAATCAAACAACACACGCTAAAAATATCAAATAAAAATGACTAAAATGAAGAATAAATTTGAAACTGTAATTTGTATCTCTCTTGCTCCTCCCTTTCTTCTTTGCCCATCGTTATTTCTCTCTCTCTCTCTCTCTCTCTCTCTCTCTCTCTCTCTCTCTCTCTCTCTCTCTCTCTCTCTCTCTCTATGTACTTCGTCTTCCCCTTTCTTGTATATTTATCTCTATTTCCTCTCTTTCAGAGGGAAACAACGCCAAGAAGATGGATGAAAATGTTGTTGATAATATTTTGGCAAACAAATGATCTATAGTTGCTGTTAAAAATGACAGCAGAATTTCTAGTTGGTAAATTGGCAACTGATTCAGCTGACACTCAAAGGAAAGCAGCTTATGAACTTAGGTTACTTGCAAAATCTGCCCCGGATAATAGAAGAATTATAGCTTAGGCTGAGGAAATTTCCTTTATAGGGACACTATCAGGTTCCCATGATCAAAGAATAAAGGAACATGCATTGCAGTAACAACCTTGTTTACCCTATCTATCTTTGACAACAAGATTTTGATAATGGCAGCAAGAACAATAGAAAATATAATAGAAGTTCAAGACTCATGAAAGACAGAGGGAAGCAAAGAAGGTAAAGTTGTGGCAAGGCATCTAATACGAAATGCAAGGAGCATTCCTTCTCTTCAAAGTTTGGCTTCTCGTAGTTTTTTTTGGAGAAATACTTAGTTGTGCCCCAAATCAAAAATATATGGACACACATAAATGATGATATTTAAAAGAGAAATAATTTAGTCACATCACTTTACATTAATAATATCATTTCACTTTTAAATTTTATCATTTATGTGAGCATGCCCAAATGAATTTTATTTAGGGTTGTGGCTATTTAAGAGTTGCTCAGTTTTTTGAGAGCTAAGCTCAATGACAAAGCTGCATATTTTGTGAATGAATGGCATACAATAAAACCATATTTGCAATTTACGTCCAATAATTGCTTCTAGGATTTGTGATTACTTGAGGAAATGTCATTGGAATTATCAAAAAACCAAAATTACCATAGTAGATCAATATCAGAAACAGTGTCTAGATTATATTTATACATCTATGTTGCTTTAACCGATTCTATGGTGTACGTGATAACCAATTGATAAATTTGCAGAGCATAATCCCTGAACCTACTAAAATCTATACCTTCATTTAAAGACATCTCACAACAGAAAATGGGTGACACGAGCTTGTGAATATTTGATGGATCTCAAATAAGAGCATCCCTTAATAATGAAAGAGACCTGCAATTAATGAAATGTATCCATTGCTTGCATTCCTCTCAATTTTACAATATTAGTTACACTGAATCAACCCAATAATATAATTACAGGAAATGATAAACTCGAAGATAATGGAAGAGATTTTACAAATATATTACAACAAAAGTCTAAAACATTCTATTGTCGCAAAGGTTGAACTTCTGTTCAACCTGTCATTTTGGTAGTAAAAATTATTATAGGCGAGATCCAGCATCAACTGTGAACCATGATTCACGCAGCAGACATCTGATTTGGTTAGTGGTCTATGATTCAACTAATTCTAGCTTAATGTGAGAACCTTCTATCTTATAATCCCAGTGCCAGCTTCCACTGTCCATCATATCCTCTTCAATCGGATCTAACTGGATTGCTAAACCTGAATTAATGCAAACAGTGATTCATGTTAAATCAGAAACTTTCTATGACAGCAAAAACAAGAGACCAAGTATTACAAAAATAACTTTCTCCTAATAAACATGATAAAGCAACGGTTAAGAGACCTGGGCTTCCTGGCATGATCTTCAATTTGTATCCATCTGGAACTTCAAATACATGATTCCCCTGTATCGGTAAAATGACAATAAAAATATTTTAGTTCATATGAAATATTCATAATAATTTACTAAAACAAAAAATTTATTTTATTTATTTTTAGGTGAAATAATTAAAAGAGTGATAAACATCTTTCTTATGAGACTGCAGCTTTTCAATATTCTTATACAGGTGACTACTAGGTCGGTTTGATGGTTTAAAAACTGTAACCCAGTGAGTTTTTATGAACTAGGAGGGAATGCTTCATGTCAAAATTTAGGAAATTAAGTGTTCCGTGGCTAAAAGGTAATGGTTTTTTGGAGAAGATAATATGTTTTGGCCATCTTACTATGCATATCCATATATCAATTACTAGCAAATCTGTATGGATCAAATGACAACTCTTTTTGATAACTTGGGATTAAACAGTCAGACCCAATGGTGTGGGTGGTATTGTATTTGAGACATGCATCTAAAATTCTAAAAAGATAAAATCCGAAATAAAACTAACCTGTAAGACAACATCAGTAGCTTCAAATTCAGCATTTCCATGCAGTATGATCTGCAGTACCTCAGACCTTTTCACATCATGTTTCCAATACACGTTTCCACCATAACTCCAATCAATTCCCTTGTTCAACACCTTGACATTTTGCAATTTACACCTTCCACACCTAGCAAAGTAACAAGAAACTCACAATTTAAAATATTTTTTTCCAAAGGCTAGGATCAGGAAGCAAGATCAATGTAATACAGGATCACAACACTTCTTATTGATATAGGCAGCACAGTACCTTTGTCCATGATGCAGTATGGATTCACCACTCTCATCAATCTTCATTGAGCCCATAACATTTTCGGCTATTATGACCAGGCTTCCATTGACCTGGAATAAAGGGTCAAGTCACAAACATTAGCCCGTTACCTTATCAACTCCATGCCATAAGTTAACAAAATCTATTTGAGAAGTTGAACCTGAACATTCCGCCAAGAGATCTCTGCAACCTCTATTTGTAACTCAGAGCCCTTCGATATGGAACCACCGTAAAACTGTCACAGCAAAGAATAACAAAATAATTATGATCTTTGTTTCTATAAATGGTTGTCAACATAATTCACACTCATAAAACTGTCATGTTTTAACCAAATAGCAAAATAGCATTAATGAAAGGACTAAATCCAAATAATTATGGGAATCGGATTCTGTAAAAAAAAAAATTAACATTCAGATCATGACATACGTGTTACAACACTTTAAGGATGGAGACCAGAAACACAACCTATTTAATTATCATGCTAAATACAACATCATTAACGGGACAAATGTGCCATAATGCTCGTTTAATGTACATGTCAGGGGTACTTGTTTTGACACGTTTATAAGTAAAACTTGAAACCAAATGTTTTATAAAGACAGAACACGTTTACAAATTAAACTCAATTAAATTTTCATAATTGCAAACATGGTTGAAAACAATGAAATTATTGATAAATAACATAATATGTAATATTACTTTTTGTCTGGTGACTTCCCAAAGAGGACCAAGAGCAGGATGAAGAAGGATAAGAAATGGTGGTCCTGAATAAACGTAGTTCTCATCAGCTTCAATCTGCGACAGAGAGAAAACATGACATAAATTAACTCAATGTAGCAATAAAGATAATTATCCTTTTTTTTTCGCAAACCCAACCAAATTAATGTATACATAAAATACAATGGTGTGCATATCTATACCTCGGGAAGTTTTATATCACATGGTGAAAGAAGATCATGAGCGTTTCTTAATATATCCAATAGAGCACCATCAGGTGTCTGCATATAAATGGAAAATAGATATTTAGAATAAGAACAACCGTCACTGACACGTTCAAGATATAAATTGCAAGTTTTATCTAGGCAAATATTTGAGGAAATTAAAAATAATCCTAATAATTCAAACAACATCTAGAGTGGTTCTCCAACTTTAAACATGGTTCTAAAACACAGCAGTAGGATACTCTTTAATAACTGTTAAGTAAAGTGAGATCTAATCCAGGTATGCTGGAAAATTACTAGTGCAAACCTCAGGAAAAGAGGCTAAAAAGATGAGATATAAGAGTACAAGGACAGTACATAAAAAAGATCATATGTATCGGTGCTTAGCTATCCCAGACATAAAATAGATACTCCATACATGATTAGTAAGTCAAACCTGGCGTAAAGACTTGTCTCCATGTCTTCTTTTTTTCTTAGCAGATGAGGTAACCCTTCTCCGCTCATTATATACAATAAATGTATCTAGCTCATCTGCTCATAAAAATATAATAAGCGTTTTGTCAAGCTCACTCAGATGTGAAAGGGGAATATATATGTTTTGTCAGATGAAAAAAGCACATACCTTCTACACCATTATAGCACCTAGATGAATATGAATTGAAATAATTGTCTGCTATATTTTGCATTGTGCACTCCAGTCTGCCACCAGAGACGCTGGCAAATTAAAAAGCAAAAAAGGGATGAGTAATGTACACAGTGTGTTAACATTTCATTCACGGGAACAGAACAGTAGATAACCATTAAAGAAACTGTAATTGAAGAATCTTTGAAGTATACAGAATAATTGAAGAAACTGTAAATCTACCCTTACCAAACACCACTAAGTAATGAACAGAAAAGTAAATAACCATTAAAGAGAATGTAAGGATGGTTTATATTTCTAAGCCAGGAAAGGAAACCCATTAATTTCAGCTTGTGGTTGTCATTTATTCAAAATCAGAAACTCCTACTCAGACTGTTATTGGTGTTGTATAAAGTAGCTACTGCTGTGATTAAACATGTATCTCTACTTTGAAATTCAGAAACAAGTTTTTTCAGATAAAATATAATTTTCAGTTAATGCCAATTTAATCAATAAAACCAAGAAAGTATATATAATTACAATGAGAAATTTATAGGGAAAATGCATACCTACAGTGTCTTCCAAACTGATCTACATAATTTATTGTCTTTCTTGTATTTAACACCATTCCTGGTATACTATTCACATTCTTACTTGATCCAACAAGCTCCGCAGATGGTAAATCAACATATAAGATGTTTGTATTAGCTGGAAACTCTGCCTGCAAACTTGATTGTAGAAAATAAAGTTGATATTTGGGTTATGTAGTCAAATTAGAAAGGCTAAAATACGGAAAGAAGAAAAAGATTTCTGATATAATAAATTTAAACCTTCACCATGAAACAAACTAACACTAACCTTGAGCAAACAAAAATAAGTCCCTATTTTCAACATATAAGATTAGAAGAAATGCAAACAAAGGCTCCAGATAAGCCATTCAATCATCTTTGGAGGTTGGATTGGGTTTTTTAATCCAATTGTTAATTATCCTGATCTAGGACCCTATCTCTGGTTCATGACTACAAATGAATGTTTTACTGTTCTGTTATTATAATCTTGTCAAGAGAATGCTGTAATATCAAAATGAAAGATAGAGTAATGCATCTCTTCAGACGGTAACTATTACTTAGGATGCAGGTTTATAAGATGTATGACATTCTTGATAATAAGATACTAACACATGTTTTGGATACTGTAGTCTTAATATCGAAGGTGTTCATTTATACGTGTCTCACTATAAGGATAATATGGCTTATACATTCCAAATAATTTGAAGCAGTGCAATATATCAGAGAATTTTGAAACCAAATTTGAATGTCTAAATTTAGTTTAGCTGATAAAGGTCAAATCACATTCCACGAGATGGATGAAATATTGAAATAAAACAAGTACAGGAAAACCATGTACCTTTTTGGAAGAGATCCATTAGTAATCCCAAACTTGTCGAATTCAGTGTATTCAATGCAAGAAACGCCATATTCCCAGTTGCCATCTGGACATTTCTTCTCCATCAGTACATTAATTCCTTCTGTTGCACCTGAGACACGGTCACAGGATGCGAACCCCAGTTTCTGTTATACAGGCACAGTTAATAAGTGCAGTAAATCTTATTCAACTTGCAATTTCAGACTGTTATATTGAATAAATTTACAGATTGCATCATTCATTGTTATTAGGTTATATTGGGATATTTCATAGAGTGTAATGCAACATAGGACAAAACAAAAATGTAATGAAGTAATCAAGCCATTGGATGGAATGAAAAAATAATGTTAGTTCCATGCAGTATCCTCCAAATTGGAAGAAAGAAAAGGTTGGAAGTTGGATAGAAAGGATTGAAATTACTTCCATTATGTTATGTTATTAAACTCAATGTAATCATCAACTTGGTAAAATTAATGACTCCATGGTAGTTCCAAAAAATTTTAAAATTATAACAAGAGTACTCACTATCTTGCCAAAGCGATTTTTTGGTAAGTGTACATATTAAAATTAGTGCATATATACTAAATGAGAAGTGTTGCTTAGTGGTTTAATATGCTGCTCTCATAATTAGGTATGCAGGCTTAGTTCCTGCTGGACTACATGGAGTTTTTTAACAAAGATAGACAATTGATCCAGGGCCGTTTTGAACTGATCAACCTGGTTCTAGTTGACTTGATTAGTACTTGACCTAATTTGAAAACTTCAACTTTCACACCATTGACCAGACCAGCCATAACTCCAAGTTCCATTTTATTCTATTTTTAATAATCCAAACAGTGAAACCTAATATCATAACATTATTTTCCATTTTGCCCCACTTCATTCCATTTATTTCCTTTAATCCAAAGATAATATTAGAGTTCTTGAAGCATGAGAAAGTAATAATTAGGTATAATGCCACATGGAAATCATGCATTTAAAGGATGTATATAAGCAATATATATTATTTGTTGCTTCACCCAAATTTCATACAAAAGGAATTTTTTTTTTATCATAAAGAATTATAATTAAAGATGATAACACATGATTTATTCATTTATTATAATATGTTCTCATCCCTGTCAACTTTAAGAAGGAATTGAAAAGAACAAATTATCAATTAAAACTTCTACCTTTCCTTGACGCAAACCGATCCCTGCCAAGGCCAGGAGGGTTACATCTGTAGCTGCCACAACATTACTGCAAGGCCAACAGTATCACTGATTTGTAAAAACAAGTTTATCTAATAACTAGAAAACTAAAAAAGCAAACACTTGAGATATCAATAACGACGGACCTAACTTGGCGCACAGTTGCACCTTTTCTTCCTAGACAAAAAAACCATTTGAAGATGCCTTTGTCGTGAGCAAGTTTCCATATGACACCATGACCACCAGGCTTACTCAAGGGACTGAATGGTTTAGTGACCAACCACTGCCCATCTTCTGCACCAACAACTGGAACAAGAGGCTGCCAATTCACAAATAAGATATTTAGATATTGTCAAAATAAGATTATCCCTTCTGAAAAGCAATTGTATAGATTTATATAAAACCTGCTCAAAAAGTTGGAAAGTTGATCGACCTCTTCCAAACCATGAGAGTGTTTCGCACAGGGAAGTGATGTGTTTGTGGTTATTCTTTGCTGAACTTGTCATTATTGCAACAGGGGTGATACATTGTTTTCCATATAACTTGAAGTACAAGAATTCTCTAGCCTTGAAAGGTGAAACAGCAGAATTAGTGCTCATCACAAATTACTATTAATCTTGTCTTGTTTTTATTATCAAGTATTGAGCATATAAAGTGCGATTAAGTGATTGATAATTGCAGATCTAATACCTGAAGATCTCTTATAAGACCTTCCAACAAAGTCCTCCCACAAAACGGCAGCATTGCAGCAGGCAGGCATTCACCAGTGTTAGGATCAACTAAATCAAGTCTGTCTGCAGAGCCTCCCAAAGGATAAATTTCACCTAGGTCTGGCAAACCCTAGAAGGACAAGATCTTATTATTCCCTGTATGTATGAAGCATATGTAGCTAAATGCAAATTATGAACCAGGTAATGCAATTATAACAACCTCTATACCCCATAGAGCTGCTTGAGATGCATACTCCGTATTTTCAGAAAGGTCAAGCCCAGTCGGTGCATCGATTCCCAAAATTTGGCCTTCTTTCACTTCATGCATGTGCTGAGACCAATTTGTATTCTTCCGGTCAACCAATTGTTGGACAATAAGTTCCAGAACCATAATTTGATAACTGCATCGTATTAATTTGAGCAAACAAATGAGCAGATGTATATTGATCACTAATACCTAAACCACTTCTGCCCTTATTAGACCCAGTTCATAAAATGCAAAGTACAACTTCTCCGTGAAGTTGAAGTAATATATATTGTCTGAATGACAAAAGCTCAGATATTAAGAAGACTTCACTTTGTTCGAATGACACGTAACAGTGGGAATGGACAGGAAACTTCTTGCGCTTTAAATTCCCTTGAAAACTAACTATTCTATCTCAAATGGTGAACTCATTGACACTTCAGAACTTAAGGAGAGACAAAGCTCCTTTTTTTCCAATTCATTCAAGACAATACGAGTGTTTATTTAAAGAAGAATGAAGACCCAATTCGGTCTCTCAAAATTTTCTCGCGACCCATTTCAGACCCTGACAAAAAGTAAACCCAAATTAATCCCTTGCATTTTTTCATATTGGGGACAAATTAGTCCCTAACTAATTAAATCAGAGTGACTAATTTGACCCCTATATGAAAATGTCATGAACTAATTTAGATTTAATTTTTGTTGGGGACTAGATTAGGCCGCAAGATAACTCTGAGGGACCGAATTGGGTCTTCAATCTTCAAAGAAAAACCGTTTCTTTTCCCTCTTCCACTATCGGGATTGGTTTGTAAACCCAATTCAGGTTCCCAATTGGTTTTAAATAAAGGTCCGCAACCTCAACCTAAGCCATGACACAATAGTTTTCGATGTTGTCGCATTAGCCGCATTTGACAGAAATTCTCCGCAATATCAAGGATTGCACCACATAACTCTAACCTACTATTAAAAAACCTTGGTTCCCGAATAATTGGAGTGGAACTAAAAGAATTAAATTTTAAATAGTTATGTTATGTACTTTTATAGTTATGTTCGGTATCTTTATATCTAAACTATTTTCAGCTTATTTATTAATGTGTTTATAAACAAGGAAAGTGAAGAAACTGACCCAATTACTCCTCCAATGCAATCATAGAACCTCTCAACTTGCGCCAACGTCTGTAACAACTTATTTAACTCCCGAATTTCATGATCCTCCAAACCCATCCCAAAACCACCACCACCAGAATTTCCATTTCCATTACCATTACCAGAATCCATCTTCTCAATCATCTTCGCCAGAGCATAAAACGCACTCTTCACCGAACCAGAAGCCGTCACCGACGACGAGTCCATCGCCGGCATAGTTTCTTCCAAACACAACACATGCTCTTGCCCCGCAGCTACCAAACACTTCAACAAAAACAAATTCTCCGAATCCAACCGCAGCGTCGATAAAACCCTAGCTAGTCCAGCATTTCTGGAGGAGGAACCGAAGAAACGTCTCACTCTGTAATCAGCGTTGATAATTCGAAGCTTGTCGTTGAGAGTATCGCAGGCGGCGAGCTTGTCACGGAGGGAGGTGAGTCTGGTGATTTCGCGGCGGAAATTGAATCCGGGAGGTGGTGGTGATAATTCCAATGGTTCTGTAGAAATACGCGCCACGTGGCAACATGTTGATGATGATGATGAAGATGGAAGAGATAATGATTTTGAGAAAGAGAGAGGTTGTGATTGTGATTGTGAGTGTGAGTGTGAATCTAGAAGTGAAGGTTTAGAACGAAAAGAAAAGAGAAAACGGTGGTGATTATGGTGAAGAAGTGAAGTGGAATGAAGCATGGTTTGATTAAAGACTGTGTTGTGTTGTGTTGTGTTGTGTTGTGAATTAGAATGGAATGATAAATAAGAATATAAGAAGGGGGTGTGAAGATGAATTTGAGAGCGAAGTATCAAGAGAAGATGCTATGAGGATATACCGTGAAGGAGGAGGAAGAAGTGCTTGTTAGCCAGCCGTGAATGATTTTCATGTGGGGTTGTTTGTGGCTCTTATATCTTCTCTTCACTTTTTGGATTGGCTAAGCTTATTTTCTATTTTCCGTTTTATTTATCATTTATTATACTCAATGTCCACAAACAAAATTTACTTCTTTCCTTACAAAACAAGTCTCGTTTAAAGAGATAACATTTTTATTAAATTAAAAATAATTGTTGATGCATTTTCTATCATTATTAAATTAATTCATTAAAGTAGAATACCATGTTTTGATAATCGTGTGTAGTAATAATATTGAAAAAATATATTTTTGTTAAGATGACACTTTTTTTAATTTCAAACGAAATGAGTATTGACGGTTTCATAGAAAATTAGAAGAAATTAACATCGGACATTAGATATATATACTCAAAGAGTCAGAGTCAGAGTCTTTGAATACATCTTAATCGATATTTAAAATTTGGTTCATCACGTTTAAAAATGTAGCTCTTTCGATAGATTCAATCTTATCGACCGCCGGTGTTAATTTAATTCTTAATTGAGAACTAAATTATTCTGATGAGTCCACATTTTCGACCTTAACAAAAAGTAACAATAGTGTGAATAGATTGGATCACCAAAAATAAAAATGCAATTTATAATAATATAATTCTGAATTATAATTCTTAATTAAAAACAATAAATTGCTAATTAACAAAATTTCACAGCTAATTTCATCTTCATCTACCATAAACCGTATAATGTGGTAGGCACATAAAAGAAATCGCCAAAAAGAGATGAAAATTGTTTTTCTCACATACAAAAGTTCACAATGACATATGAAAATTATCTAAAAACTCCCAGCGACAGTTAACTGTCGCTCATATAACCGGCAGCAGTCAACTGCCGTTGGCATCAGCGGCAGTTAACTGCCGTTGGCATCAGCGGCAGTTAACTGCCGTTCACACCAGTAAACAGAACCAGTGTAGTTTGCAATGGTTTTTCCAGCCATTTTGGCATGTTTGTACCTGTAATTTCAAACGGCAATTCCGTATGAAATCAAACCGAAACAACATCCAGCAATCACAGACATCAACATTTCATAGTTTATCAATTATACGGTAACATTACACAAAACCGATAATGCGTTAACGTTTCACAATTGTTTGAAATTCATCAAATTTTCCACATTATGCAACACATTACACGTAAAGTACATTAATTTATAATAAATGCGAAACTCAAATATATTGATATATATATTTATAATTAGTCAAAGGTTAGTTACATATTAGTCAAAAGAAGTGGTCATTACATTATATATCCCAAAAAATACATTGGTGCATATCGACCAAAAAACGGATTAACACCAACCAAAAAGTGTCATATTTCAGCAAATAAAAGTAAATCCTCTAAATGTTCCAGAACATCTTCAAATTCTTCGTTTGCTTTAACCGGAGTGTCATTCAACAAAATAGGATTGTCTTGATTTGTTGGTTTTTTTGGTGAAACCGATCTCTCTTTTAACTCAATCTCTATGAGTGTTGGGAAACAGTCATGTTGATCCAAGAATTCATCATCCCATGTTGCCGCCTCATTGCTCATGTGATTTCTCCACTCCGTGGATGATGGAGGTAGGGATATTTAGTCTTAATTTATATTTGGACTTTGGGCTGGTTGCATATTTTTTCTCCTTTTATTTTCCTTAAGATTTAGTTCTGAATTGAGTTCTTTTTGTTTGCCCATAAAATTATCTGCACCAAAATGTGCTCCAAGGTTTGAATTTATTGTGAAGCACGCATCTTAGTAGTGTTTGTGTATTATACTCTTTTAATTTTTGTACTAATAATTAAAGTAAACAATCAATTGTGCTTTAATGGTCTTTAAAGTATTGATCTCTTTTGTGATGTTGCCTTCTCCTCCCCCTAATTTGGCATTCACTGTTTTTTTCCTTTTATCAAGACTCTCCATGATTTCT
>Ga0315913_1006451_pt1 | contig 14183 bp, 7 predicted proteins | sample MpolsnodulesMG_FD_207736 | JGI IMG/M metagenome (GOLD analysis project Ga0315913, IMG submission 207736) | Medicago polymorpha root nodule microbial communities from Los Angeles, California, United States - small nodules | ecosystem: Host-associated > Plants > Roots > Nodule | place: USA... | reverse complement strand
CGCTTGTTAAATCTTACTCTCTCCGGTCTCAAATATAATAAAAGATTCATTTTTTAAGTTTATTGAATAATTAACGTATCTGCTTTACAGTGTAGACCAGATACATTAACTACTCAATGAACCTTAAAAAAGAATCTTTTCTTATATTTAAGACCGGAGGGAGTATTTTGTAAAAAAATCACGTCTTTATTTTATTTTATTTTTATAAATAATCATGTGTAACAAACTAATAATAATATGTCCTCATGAGTTAAGCTCAGTTGGTATGGACAATGCATAATAAATATGCAAGGTCCGGGGTTGGGGTTCAAACCCCGACAAGAAAAAAACTAATAATAATACGTTTTCTATACATAAAAACTTATTTATATTGGTTGTCTAACCAAAGTCACTAAGATACTCTTTAGCATAATTATTATTTTTTAATTTGTAGACGAAATGACAAACGTCTTTGAAACTTACACATGTAATTGCGAGGTTATAAATTTCACGTATTCTGATCTATACGAATAAATTATATCTTGTTTTAGTAAAAAAAAAAAAAGAGTAGTTGATAGTTTAGTTACATCGTTTCTCTTATTTGTTTGTTACAGTTAAATCTTTTATCTTTATTTTTTTTTCATTTGAGTCCTTTACCTTTAAAAGTGCACAAATAAATCTTTTTTTTTTCATTTTTCATTAAAAAATGTTCAGTTGGCAAGCCACATATGATTATCTTATTTTTTTTAAATATTCTTTTATTAGAAATTAAAAACCCAGAACAATCTATGAACACATTCATCATCATTTTCATATCTTCATCTCCTTCCTTAAACCAAAAAGAGAAATGATATTTGTACAACTATTTTGTGACAACTTTTAGACAATTTTCTCTATCATACTCACATTATTTTCTTAATCTCTCTCTTCCTTTTTTTCTCCCCATTGTGTTTGACCAATAAAAAAAGAGAAAAAAAAGGTTGTCATAAAAGTTGTTAGCAAGTGGTTGTTCAAATATCATTGCTCAACCAAAAAAGACGTCTACTAAAAAATGAAAACAAAGAGATTTATCTGTACAATTATAAAAGATAATGGATTTAAATGGAAAAATATAAAGACTAAAGAACTGCAATGTTACAAATAAATAAGGTAAAAAACTCATAAGAGTAATTTTACCTCTGCTTAAATGAAATTCACATAAGCTAAATGATTTGACTAAAGGGATTAATGAATTTTAATTGATACAAATTGTACAAAAGAAACTAAGTTTAAATCCTCATTTAATATACTTGAATTTACTTATCTGTTGCTTGAACTTCAAATTGCAAGATCCATTTTCTATTGGAAATTAGAGGTTTAATAAAAAAAAATGAAAATTTCTATAAATGCTGACTAATAATTTGTCTTAATGGAAAAGTACATTAGGAAAAACAGATTATGACATGAGAATATGACTAGAGAAAAAAAGGACATTATTACACTATCGAATCCCACTTTCATTTCCAATTATTTGGCATTTTCCCATCAAAAGTGATAGTGTGTGTGGTCCTTCTCAACCACCAACATAGTGTCCAAAATATATCAAATAATTGGGTGGCTACCCTATGAGTGGTTGTCACAAATCATAACAAAACAATTAATGAAAAATATATATCATATTAATTATAATATTAGTATTTTTTTTGTTGAAATATTATAATATTAGTATTAGTAGAATTAAAAATACGAGGTTTCCCTATTCTTTTATTAGTATATTTGCAAAAGTGCTTTTTTAATACTATAGGAGCATTCTTACTTACCTATGAAACAAAATTACCTAACAAGATAAAAAGATAAAAAAGAAACTGTCTTTTATAGATTTAGAAAGCTCACGAGTATTTGTTTGGGACTTTGTGTAGCTATAAATGGCATGAGGTATCAATAATTGATCGATCACGTACCTTTCAATTTGGCGATCGTTTACATAAAGTTGACAAAATTCATAAATATCATGCAAATAAAAAATACTTAAAATTTTATTTATAGCCTAGTTTGTTTTAGTCTTTGACCTAATCATAGTGGGTGGACACTCAAAATCTTATGAGTTATGACTTAACCCTTTTCAAATCTGCCACTAATTATTATGTCGACAACAAAACATCCATTTTTTTAAGATGATCGGAAGAAATAAGAACTTTGGAACAATGTTGATAAAACTTTTTCATTTAATTTGATCATGCCTCTAGAAGTGCTAGCAACTTACTCTTTAAAATATATTTTTCAACATATTCTTTTTTATCGTTTAAAATTAACACGAGTCCATTAATCATGTGCGTCTTATATAAATTTGATATATCCATATAGATTTTAATTAATAAAAAAGAATGTGTTTAAATATGTGTGTTAAAAGTGTGTTGTTAGCATTATTGTTAGTTAAAGATTAGTGTTATATACTCTTTAACAACTTTTTTTTTGGTCAAGTAGTCTAGTGACTAGAGCTCACACAATTTAATTGTGAAGAAGCGGGGTGTCCGGGGTTCGAACCCCGGCCCCTACATATAATATACAATATCCTTACCAACTGAACTAATCTCACGGGAATCTCTTTAACTTTTTAACCTATTCTCTTTAGCCATATAGATCCACCAAATCATGTGACTGACGAATGTCATATACCTTTTTTACTTGTTAACATTTTTCTTTTAACTAATATGTAAAGATTAGTTTGTTGAAAAACGGACTTAAAAATGTGTTGCTATCATTATTCTTAGACTTATCTAAAGTTTTTTTTGATGGATGCCTTATATAAAGTTTTATTTTAAAGAGCCTTATATAAAGTTAAAATTGGCATATTGCCAATTTTATTATTATTATTATTAATTATTAAAGTTATATTTTATTTTATTTTTTGACAAATATTGAAGCTATATTTTATTATTAACTAGGTTTAAATATGATTTTAATCATACAATCATGTTGTTTTTGGGATTTAATCTTCATAAGTATTTTGTTTAGTTAAGAAAACGGTTGATTTTAGTTTTCTGACGTCATATATTATCCAATAACATTATGTCATGTGACACAATAATGTTTTGTTTTTTGAGCAAATGTGACACAATAATCTGACAATTATATTTACCATGACTATATAAAAAAAACTATTAAAATTATATTTACCACTTGGATGAGATGATACAAAATCTCTTTCAATTTAATCGGAGGTCATATGTTTAAATACAATTCGAAAAACTTTATCATTCATTTTTTTTATTTTTCTATCCAACTTAGTTGATTAATTTTTACAATTGCACGCATAAATGTCTCTTTTGCATTAAAAAACATCGATTAGCATTTTCATTTCTTTCATGGTCATGGTACGAGCACATATTCTAGTAGGGCCCAGGCATACTTTATGTTAAGATTCATGTTCTGTGAAACAACGCAAGTGTAAGTCCTTCTTTTCCTCCCACTTTTTTGTAGTGTTCATGTTCATGTCTTCATTCACTCTTCATAGAAGAATCATAACAGGTACGCAACTATTCTTTTTTCGCCATTTTTAAGTTTAATTCCATTTTCTCTATATAAAATATAAATAAATAAACTGAAACATGTGTTTGTGTTGTTTTATTTTAGTATTTAACGTTGTTTGTGTGTTCTGTTATTTGGTGAGTGGCTATGTTTTGTTGGTTGGTTCAAAATTTTTAAAACTTGTTTTTTTGTAATGTTTTTGTACTCTAAGTAGTACTTGGTCTCTGGATTGTTTAAAAATTTAATCTTTCTTGTTTGTTTGATGTTTTTGTCACATTTTATCTTCATTTTCAACCTCCACTATCTAAGAATGGAAAAATAGGGAATTTAACTTGTTTATGACTTGATTTGCTGGTGTTTTATGTTATGAAGTACCAACACAGACACTAGAAGCAAACACTGATACGTAGACACTGATAATAATATGAGAAATTGAAGTGACTGTATGCATACGGTGTCGTGTTGGTGTCAGACACCTGACACGCCTTTAATCTAAAGTGTCAATAGTACATAGTAAGAGTGTCGTGTTGGTGTCAGACACCACAGACACACCTTCAATCTGAAGTGTCGATAGTACATAATAGGAGTGTTTAGACAGATCCGAACTGATATAAAAACCCCGCAAACTGATCCAAGATAATTAAAAACCTATGAAGCAAAAACACCTCTAAGATTGGGCGTGTTCCCGTGGTCAACATGCGTCAGTGCCTAACATCCATACAACATTCATACAACAACTCAGACAAGTATGCCAAAATAAAAATATATACATAACGGTGTTTGGTGTCCTATGTTTTCTTATATTAGCAGCGTTGAAGTATTTGTGTCGTGTCTAGTGTCTGTCGGAGTCCCTGCTTCATAAGCTGAAAACTGCTCAAAACTGATATTTTTTGTTTGTGCTGGAATATCAACCGTTCATTTTCTCATCAACAACTGATATTACTTTACTCTATTACATGAATTGTCGACTTTTGAAGAGCTAAATCCATTTCAAATGAACTTTTAATGTTAATTTGTTGATTGAGAGTTTGTTTATGCCAAGCTCCGAATTTGGTTCTGCATAGTTTATGGTTATTATTACTATTTTGAGAATGGAATGAAAACCTATTTGTTTGCATTGATTTCGAATGACAAAGATCACTATTTTCTTAAATCTCGCCTCTTTCTGCTTTTTGTGCAGAGACATAACAATGGCAACTTGTATACCTGCTGGAAGGGGCACATTGCATTACAGAGTAACGGACAAGGGACAAAGCTGTAGAAAAACTGCATGCGTTTCTGACGTGTCTATCAAAAGATACTTACAAAAAGATCTTTCATGGTAAACATTTTAAACCAGGAATCATATTAAGAGTTATGTTATATATCAATATCTGTTTTGATCTAAAAATTAGATTTTCTTGGCTTCACAAGAGTCATTTCTGAATGGAGTTTTACTTGTTTGTTTAATATCATGATTTTTTTTAGTTATTATTGTTATTTTTCTGTTGAATCCATTACACATAGTATTCTCAGTGTATGTTTACAAGATTTTGATCAAGGAATTATGAGTAGTGGTGATCTCCTATGTAATTTTATTTTTCTGCACTAGAGTGTATGACATCCATTTTGGTTACATTCGTAAAATATGAAGTACATTCAGCTCTTGCCGATTGTTTTATGGGCAACTAGCGGAAAATCTGATTTAGATTTCTAGATGAAGTTACCATCATGATTTGTACTTTGTAGCATTGCTCAATGATTACTTAAATTGTATAAGGCAAAGAGACTGTACTATTATTATACATTCATTGCATATTTATAAAGAAGATTGTTGAAGTAACTTCAGGAAACTCGATCAGAAAGAATTAAGTAGATCTTCACTTTCTGGCTCATTCTTTGATAGGTCTAAAAGGGTATCCAAGGTACTGCAGATACACAGATGTGAGTTTTCTAGGCCTCCACTTCGTAAGAATCGGAAACTCTTCATTTCCTCATGTACAAAAGATGGTCCTACAAAATACTTCGACTTTGCCGTCATTGGGAGTGGAATTGCTGGCCTCCGATATGCGCTTGACGTTGCAAAATATGGGACCGTTGCAGTGATAACAAAGGCTGAACCTCATGAATGTAACACAAATTATGCTCAAGGTGGTGTAAGTGCTGTGCTTAGCCCTTTAGATTCTGTGGAGAGTCACATGAAGGACACCATTGTAGCTGGTGCTTATCTTTGTGATGAAGAGAGTGTCCGGGTATGTTCTTGGCTTATTAGTTTTACCAAATAAGTCATTCTAAGAACTTTGTTCCTATCTGTCTAAACAATGTAGTTAAGTGCTTATCATATAAGTTTTACATGTATAAGCTATTACTATGACAAAAGATAAATAAAATCAAACTGCTTTAGTATAAGCTATAAGCTGTTTTTATAAGCTATCATGGAGAGCTTATGGAGATAAGCTGAAAACAACTTATATACTTGTTATAAGCTGTTTTCGTAAGCTCTCCCAAATAGTCTCACAAGTGCTTATGCCAGTAAATAAGCCCAAATAATTCAATCCAAACAAACTCTTTTATCTTTGACCTGGAATATCACACCAAATACATCTGAAATGCCGTGAGCTGCAGAAGAATGGTTCTTCTTTAGTTGTTTTATGTGTTGAATTTTCATTTTCTTTTTAAATAATGTTTCCATTTTTTTTATAAACGGTATTTTCAATTTGAAAAACAATTCCTTTTGCGAGTTCTGAGCACAAAAATCTAGTAATTTCTATATTGATGAAAGTAGGTGTTATGCTTTACTTCTTATGAAATGATTATTTTTTACATGTAAGAATTGTGATCAACTACTAGTTTCCAATGTTGTCAAATAGCGGCTATAGCACCATAATGCAGCGGAATTTGGACAAACTGCAGTTGTTTTGTGACACGCAATTTAATACAAAATGTGGCTATAGTGGCACTATGATGGTGTAGTGTGATAGAAATTGAACGAACCGTTATTTTCTGTGATTCGCAATTGGCAACTATTACTACATCTTCGACCATTGCATCAACTTTTGTACTTTTTTCAGGTTGTTTGTACTGAAGGACCTGACCGAGTCAGAGAACTGATTGCTATGGGCGCATCGTTTGATCATCGGGAAGATGGTAACTTGCATCTAGCGAGGGAGGGAGGTCATTCACATAACAGAATCGTTCATGCTGCTGATATGACAGGAAAAGAGATTGAGCGCGCTCTATTGAAGGCAGTTATCAACAATCCTAATATTTTCGTGTTTGAACACCATTTTGCTATAGATCTTCTCACTTGTCAGGTATGTTCTCTTTTTCTTTCCTTTTGGTATTCCTAAGATTTTCTTAGCACATAATGTTGATGGCATAAAGTTGCTTTGACATCTCAGAAAAATTTGACGAACATTTTGAATGTTTTGATGCATTTGCTAACTGAACATGTTGCTGGTGTTGCAGGATGGATCTGATTTTACCTGTCTTGGTGTTGACACACTTAATACTGAAACCCTAGAGGTGGGAAAAACAATTATGTGTGATTGTCTGAGACCTAAATTACTGCCATCATTGAATATATTTTCTAATCTTTAATCGTTTTTAGCTTTTTTAGGTGGTAAGATTTCTTTCAAAGGCGACTTTACTAGCGTCAGGGGGTGCTGGACATATTTATCCTAAAACTACGAATCCATTGGTAATTCTCTTTTTCTAGAGTTTGAATGAACCCTTTTTTCCTATTTTTCTGCTTGGTTTATTTTCTATTTTTAGGTATTTAACACGAATCATGCTGAAAAATAGAATAATTTAGATGATTTTGTATGTAGTTTGATTGCATTCTGGAATTATTGAGTAGTCATCAAGTGGTCTAGTTTTCCCTTTGTAGTGTTGATACTTGATAACATGGTTGTCGGTATCTTACTATACTCGTATCTCGATTAGATACAAAACTAAATTCAATCAATATGAATCTCAAGTGTGTATCTACGTTGAACATAAATCTCATCTTGAATTCTGAAACATTAAGATGAATCTCAATTAGCTATGATGAATTCTAATGAATCACTGCCTAAACTTGGTATAGCCAGCCACTTTTTTTTGTTGTCAATTTTGTATAGCCAAACACTTTTATTTTGTCATTTGATTTATGACTTGAATCTTCAATTATTGAGGTTAGTAGATGATATATTAACTTGTAATGCTTCTAATTTCTATGTCACTTATCTTACGATTCATAGGTCTTTTGATTTGTGATTTGAATCTCAATTTGTTAACCATGCTTGATATGATAGTACTGAAAAATGAACCATCTCATTCTGGTTGTTCCTTGCTTAATATGTTGATTTGTATATGCTGTATCTCTTGTATTGTATGGCTAGTCTTATTTTCATGTTAATTTGACATGCTTTTTACTATAACAGGTTGCCACCGGAGATGGGATTGCAATGGCATACCGAGCTCAAGCTGTGATTTCCAACATGGAGTAAGTGGATTGTATTGAAATCATTAAGATTTACTGTTCAATGAATTTTTCATTACCAGTCATAGGTGCCCTGTTTGGATAAAAAGCTTACTTAAGCTATTTCTATAACAAGATAAAATAAAGTCAAACTATTTTTATATAAGCTATAAATTATTTTCATAAGCTATCATGGAGATCTTATAGAAATTAGCTGAGAATAGTATATAGATATGTCATAAGTTGTTTCCATTAACTCTCCCACACAATCTCACAAGTGCTTATTCCATTAGTGAAGGAATAAGGATACCTGTGTCAAGTCTTGTAGTGTTTTTCATGATAAAGTATATCGTATTTCACGACCGTTGTGATTTTTTCCCTTTTTCTAAAATTCATTTTTGGCGCAGGTTTGTGCAGTTCCATCCGACCGCGTTAGCTGATGAAGGGCTTCCTGTTAAACCAACCGAGCCAAGGGATAATGCATTTCTGATATCTGAAGCTGTAAGGGGTGATGGTGGCATCCTATACAATTTAGCCATGGAAAGGTTTATGCCGTTGTATGATAAAAGGGGAGAGCTTGCTCCTAGGGATGTAGTTGCAAGAAGTATAGACGACCAACTTAAAAAGCGCAACGAAAAGTACGTGCTCCTTGACATCAGCCACAAGCCGAAGAATGAAATTCTCTCACATTTTCCCAACATTGCTTCGACATGTCTTCAATATGGTTTGGACATAACACGTCATCCAATCCCCGTTGTTCCAGCTGCTCATTACATGTGTGGAGGAGTTCATGCCGGGCTTCAAGGAGAGACAAATGTGAAAGGTCTGTATGTAGCAGGTGAGGTAGCATGTACCGGTCTACATGGAGCAAATAGACTAGCTAGCAATTCACTGCTCGAGGCACTCGTTTTTGCGCAAAGAGCTGTTCAGCCGTCAGTTGATCAAATGAAGAGCTCTAGCCTCGACCTGAATGCATCAAATTTATGGCCAAGACCTACAGTGCCGTTTTCACTTGGAAGTAATGCCAATGACCAAATTTTATCCGCGACCGAAGAATTGAGGAAAGAACTGCAATCTATCATGTTTAACTATGTAGGAATTGTGAGGTCAACAATGTGGTTAGAGACAGCTGAGAGAAAAATCGGCAATCTTGAGGCGAAATGGGAGGAGTATCTGTTTAGGCATGGATGGAAACCAACAATGGTGGTGCCTGAGATTTGTGAAATGAGAAACCTCTTTTGTTGTGCTAAGTTGGTGGTTAGTAGTGCGCTTTCGAGGCACGAGAGCCGGGGTTTACATTACACCATTGATTTTCCTCAACTCGAAGAAAGTGAGAGACTTCCAACAATTATTTTTCCAAGTTCACCTTTAATCAGTACATGGAGTTCCAGACAACTACAGAAGCAGCCTATGTATCAATAAGGCATCAATTTCTGCAAATAATATATATGAATAGGGAGTTTTATTTGAAATTCAGCAAAATAAATACCAAAAGGGAAGGGAATAGTCATTGGCTCGAATTCTGTATTTGAATCGTCTTTCCTCTCCCTTATAGTTAACTGATTATTTGTCGATGAGGTGTCAACTCAGTGGTAAGAGTTCGACCTTGTAACCTCGAGACATAGTTCTAATATAGCAATATGTATAGGTAATTTGGGTTAGTCTCCCTTTCTAACAGCTGTATCAGTTTCAGATTGTGATCAAATCTCAAGTTATAAATTTACATTTATTGGTACTTATGTCATCAACATTCTAGTTATTGAATGCACTTTACCAATTGATGCAAGTCTCTAGTATTTTTAGAACCTAACTCTGAAGCTCAAAATTATAAAAGTAGCTCAAAATTAATAACAATGAAATTATTTATTAGTCTATTAAAAATATATTAAAAAATAAAGACAATTTAATTGAATCATTTGAATTGCTTAAAATTGTAATTTCTCTAAAGTTTTCAATTACCTCATTCAAATCTCTATATAAGATTGTAATATCATTTAGAAGTAAAAACAAGATCTTAAGCAGCCATGATTATTCTCATTAAATTAATAATTATTAATTTATCGATAAATTAATAACTCTCTAAATTAATAAATTTCTCCGGTCCTGACATTATTAATTTATAGAGTTTCTACTGTATCATAACAATGTCTCATGTACTTTAGAATAGAGGATGATTGATTTTTTTTAGGGTCATAAGGGCAAATATTAGAGATTTCACTAAACTTAATTTTCAACCTTTTGAAAAATAGCACAATGCATAATTTCTAATTCTGAAATTATAAGCCTCAAATATTATTATTGAAGATTAGAGGTTACATGTTACCATATATATTCTCTTATTATTGACACCTCTAACTATTTTTGGATACCTATTAAGCCAATGAACAGAGATCAACTTCAATCAAATTCTCTAACAATGATGTCTCGAGTTTCCAATTTCCAAGCGTTAAACTACAAAAAATAAAAGTTCATTACTATAATTCAAATAAATCTTAAAAAAGAATTGAATGAAAAAGAAATGGAACCCTGCTTGCTCCTTGAATCATGTCCAACATCGAAATCTCTTGTTGATTAAGTAGTATGTGCATGATGCAACCCATTCATGTTTTCAGAGTGATTGAAAAAAAGAACCTCAAATAAAATAGAATGTGTCGTAAATTCATTCAAGCATATAATTTGGAAAGGGAAAAAATTAAAATAAGAGAATGTGGAGAGAATAGTGATATGAGTTGTGAACTTATGATTGATATTTATTTACTCTGCAAGATTCCTCCTACATGCATTACATTTTGAAACTGCAACTGTAATTTTTTCATAACTTTATCATAACTGTCTTACATGCATTTCGAAATCACGATTCGAAACGCAAAACCAAATGATTATTTGCAATAATAATATTTAATATATAGTTAAGGAGAGTAGAGAATTTCAATTTCAAATATGTAACCATTAATCATTATAATAACATTAAGTATTGTGTTGACCTTGAAAGTATTAATGATTATTAGGTCATAACAACGCCACACCACATGTACTATAGAATAGGGGAGGATTGAATTGTTTATATTGTAGATTGTCCAACAAAGATACCAATAACTAAGACTTTAATGGTTTCTTAAACGAGTTTAATTAGTATATTTTTTGATATATCATTATCAATTTAGACATGAACTCAATTTGTGTTGAGGAATGATATGAATGATGAAGTCCTTGGATGATCTCGTGAAAGTATTTCTCTATAGACAACTGAAGAATCCTTGAAGCCAACAATGAATATGTAATCGATGAAACACTCACAATTTGATATGAATCCTATGATAAGTTAAGGAAGAAAAAACATTATTAAATTAATAAAAAATTAAAATGATAGTATTTTAATAATGAAACACATATTGTTGTTGTTTGTTAATTCAGATCTTTGTAATACAATTGTTCTAAAAGAAGGGGAAAAAAATCCCTCCATGTTGATTTGAAAAAGGTGAAAGAGGCTCATTGTCACTAATACTTGATTACTACACTACAAACACCATAATACAAAGCCTTATACAAAATCAAATCACCGGGACACAAAATTAACAAAATCAAAAAGTTAATAGAATATTGGTATGTAATTATATTTCCTAGATTGATTTTCGTGCTTTTATAATTTTTGAAACCTAGCAATGGTATTTATAAGCTCTAGATTATCACTCCGTGTAGTACTTCACTAAAATATTTTTTGATTTTATATGAAATATTCCATTAAACAATCTTTCACCATTGTTGCAGATTTGATATGTTTACGAATACAAGTAATGATTTTTTTTTCACCACATATAGTAATTTTATATGTAAATTTTTTTGATAAAATATCGTGTGTCAACATTGCAACTTTTATGTGCTTACAAATGATGGTACATATTTTTTGTCACTTTGTATAATGATTTAAAATGTTGGTACATATTTTGTGTTAACTTTTTTATGTGTATATAAAAAATAAAAAACATTCATTTGGTTGTAATAAATATAAAATGTCAGTTACAATTGATTTTGTGAGGTTTAAGTTCTTTAATTAAATCAATCATGACACACACTTTATTTATGAAATACTGAATGGCTATATGAAAAAAAAACGTAATGTCAGTAAATAACAAAGAAACCATAAAGTGTAGTGATCTATCATGTTATTTATATAAATTTATCAAAAAATTTATATTAAAAAATGTTTTATACTATATGTTAAAAGTTAACATATATTATGTTATGAAACAGCATAATACAAACATAAATAATTTTCAAATCTAATTTGATTTCTCTCTATTCCACCTATTCAAACAACAACAATTAAATTTTATCAGAAAATTAATATTTAATGATCTATCATGTCATTTGTATAAATTTATCAAAAAATTAATATTAAAAAATGTTTAATACTATATGTTAAAAGTTAACATATATTATGTTATGAAACAACATAATACAAACATAAATAATTTTCAAATCTAATTTCATTTCACTATTTTCCACCTATTCAAACAACAACAATTAAACTTTATCAGAAAATTAATATTTAATAATGTTTTATAATATAAGTAAAATAATAACATATATTACGATATGAAACAACACAATACAAACATACATTAATATACAACACAATACAAACATACATCAATATAAACATACTGAAAAATGTTGAGATTTAAGTTCTATAATTAAATTATATTACAAACGTCATTTATAAAATAATAAATGTGTATATGAAAAAGACATATTATCTATAAATAAAAATGGAGGAATATAGATTAGTGATCTGTCGTGTTATTTCTATAATTTTTTAACAAAATTAGTATTCAACAAAGTTTTATATATATGCTAAATGTTAACATAGTACTAAGATGTGTGTATATATTAGTTTTTCTAAGTGTATTTGAGAAATGATAAATATTGGGTTATGATGAATATTAAATGTAGGTTGGATTTGATTTTGTTTCAATACCAAAATAGATGAGGTTTAAGTTATATAAATAAATCATGTCACACGCATCAATATTTATGAAATATTAAATGTGTATATGAAAATAACATATTGTCAATAAATAACTAGACAAGCGTAGAGAGTAGGGATATATCATGTTTGCCATACCCCAAATTTTGACCAGTTAGAAATTTTCATTCGTATTTTAAAGTTTTACTCGTATTTTAACAACCAGAATCTTTGCTTTATTTTTTACGCGTTCTTTTATTCGTTTTTGAAGTATTTAAAACATTTTATTCATACCGTTGATAGTTAAAATATTTTTATCCACTTCGTAAGCATTTTAAATCCTATTTTGTTCCTTTCTTTAGATATTTAAAACTTTTGTTCGTATTTTAGATTTTTATTCGTTCTTTATCAATTAAAAAGTTACATATTTATATTTTTAAAAGCTGAGTAATTTTGTCGTCTCTGACGAATTTTCGGCAGAGAGGTATTTTAAAATACCTCATTTGGTTACCGAGAGAGACATTTTTATTTTATTTTATTTATTTAGTTATTTAGTTCTTTTTATGTCATTTAAAATTAATTTTTCGATTTTTATATAGTTTGTTACCAATAATTTTCGTTTTTTATTTTATCATTTTCTTTTTAGTCATTTAGAGGTCTTTAGTCCTTATCCACGTGTTACTGCTTCATTGGTCATTACCTTTCCTCTTGCCCAAATCTCAGCTGCAGGGGCATTTTGGTCTTTGCCCTGCAGCAGAGAAACCTAGGTATTTAAGCTGTCATTAAAGCACTGTAGCGCGTCAGAGAAAAGTCAGAGAAGAAAATGATTAGCAGCTGCAACCTTTATTGAACAAACACAAAAACTTTTCTCTCTCCAAAATCTTCAGATCAAATCACAAAAACCCATGACCCATATAATTTGAATCGGTTCGACCCATCCAGGGCCCAGTACTTCGAACCAACCCGTTTTTCTGCTTAAGCCCAAATATTTTCTACTTTTTTTGTTAAATACACCACTGTTTTTAATTATTACACCATTTTCTCTTAAAAATTTATTTTCTCTTTGTTTTCTTTCCTTTAAAAATATTTTTGCTTTGTATTAATTGTTTATTTTACTGTTTTTATCTGGTTATATTATTTTGCATTATATTTGTTCATCATCTCATGCATATTTATTTTTGTCATTTTATTTTGTTTTAGGGTGTATAATAGGCTTTGTTGTAATTTAATCCATGCATTTTATTGTCATTTATTTTTCCTTGAAGATTTAGCATGTATTTAGTGACCATG
>Ga0315913_1006450_pt1 | contig 14184 bp, 6 predicted proteins | sample MpolsnodulesMG_FD_207736 | JGI IMG/M metagenome (GOLD analysis project Ga0315913, IMG submission 207736) | Medicago polymorpha root nodule microbial communities from Los Angeles, California, United States - small nodules | ecosystem: Host-associated > Plants > Roots > Nodule | place: USA... | reverse complement strand
TGATCTTCTCAGTTAATTAAGTGATATATTTTTCTAATCATTAGATTATCGTTTCCTTTAACAGGCTTAGCAGAAAATTCCTTTTTTCACTATGGTAATCCTCCCTTGAATTTTCTTTGAACTCAAATCTTTTGAAATTTTGTCATTTCAAGCTTTGTACACCCCCCTGATTTTATCTCCACCAGAAAATGATGGCCTTGACAAATATTTTAATGAAAGCGAGACCCCTTTACTGGCTCCTTCCGTTATTGAGGTATAGCAAAAATACTCAGTGTTTTATTTATTGTGTGTTTAATACATTGTACATAGTAGTTATTTATAGGAAAATCTACTCCTACTGGCCAAAACAATATGGCCTACAATGTCTAGCCTTGCTTGACTTTTTTTTGCGGGTAGTGCATGAGTTTTCGTTTGTTAAGGGGTTTGTGATGCCACACGTCCACTTGTTAGCTTTCCACTTCACGACATTATATGTTGAAAAGGTCCATAGCATGCAACCTTTCCTCAAAATGTGCTTCCTTACTCACCTACCGTTGTTGTTAATGACACTACAAACAGAAAATATGGATTTGATGCCTCATTATCCAATTTTATTGAGGTTTGACTCAATTTGATTTCTTTTAGGCCCATGTAATAGTTAGTAGACTTGAAAATGAATCAAATATCCCTAACTCAACTATCAAAGCCTTTGTCTAACCTTCCATCAGTTGAAAGGTAACTCGTACAATTCTCTATTAGTCTACGTGATGATTCTGACTAACAAAATAATTATTTTTTGGTGTAACACACTGAAATCATTTTTTTTTTATTTTCTTTTCTTAAGTGTGCATTAATAGTATAACTTGTGTAGAATAAACATTTATTTTTGAATAAAAAACAAAGAAATTTAGTTGATACTATAAAAATTAAGAGACTAAACAAAAACAAAAAAAAGAATGTATCCTTTACAAAAATATCAATGTATGTAAGGATTTAAAATATGCGATAGATCACATATTTTTATTTTTCTTAAAAATGAAAGTTTATGTGAAATGGGTTTTAGATATGGTCTGAGCAGTATTAGACTCGATAAGAATTGGTTCAGCTTAAAACTCGACTAGAGTTTAATACGATTGTTTTAGCTTGAGTTTGACTTTTTAAAGTTCACAAACAACTCAATTATATTCTTTTACTTAAATCATATAATTCATAAGTAATTTTTTTTTTTGGCAAAAAAGTCAATTCTCAAATCTTTCACCTATATATATATATATTTAAAAAAAGAAAGATTGAATTACACAAACATAAGATGTTTAAATAATAGACATAAATACATAGTTTTTTTTCTTCTTGATAAGGCAAGAGTCAATGACATAACAAAGGAACATAAGACACTCCAACAAAGTTGAAATGCCTTGCAGATTCCGGTCTATGTCAGGTACTCATATATATATTTATTATTAAAAAAAGGAAAAAATAAATACAAAAAGAACTGGAACTGGGGGGACATAAACCTAACCCAGTCAATCCACACAAAGTGTATGCCAACCTAAACAGGTGATACAAAGAAATAAAAATACCATCGGTGGACGTCTAATGTGCGGTGTATGGACCAACCGTCAACACGAAATAGATCCAAGAACCAACAGCTCCTTGCGACAGCAACAAGCATAGCGTTTCTTTCGAGCCAAACAGTCCAACATCAAAGACTAATGCGAATTTTGAAACATCCCCCAAGTTATATAGGGCCAAACTTCGTGAAGGAGAGAAATTCGACCGCCAACACGGATAGTCGGATACCTATCCCCACCCTACAACCCGCTATGCTACGACAGAAAGCTTCATGGCCATTTCTAGCAAATCCAATAGAAAACAACTAAAATTCAATTGAAGGCCAGATCGAGGGATGGTCAATCAATGAGTCTGAGCACCACGAGCACTGCCAACACGGTAAAACCCGCACCCACCAATCGCAGCAACAACGGATAACAGATACATGACCATTTCTAGCATAGAAGATCTGTTGTGAAGCACATCCATTACAACACTGAGGGGGGAAAACCAGACCCAACCAGCACAATCAATCACAAGCGTCATAAACCACATGGTGAAGCCACGAACAAACTTGAAAACAACAAAACAACAACCACCATCTAATCAGATCGGTGGCTGAAAAGGAACCAGACGAACGGATCTCCTATTGAAGAATCATGTTCATTTAACAGAAACCCACAAACGCGATTGAATCCAAAACACCAACAACTTCAGCGACAAACGTCATCAGACAATGGTTTCCAGTTAGCTGACCAAGATTGTGACAAGAAGCTTCAAACCCAGCGATAGACATAGCAGATGTCTGCCGTAATTACCCAAACCCAACACTGCCGGAAAGGATAACCTCCATCAACAGCGCATCCGCCAAAAGATCTGACGTTAAAACAAAATTACAAAACACACCAAAACTAATACATGTAAATGTAACATAAACAAAAATCGGTAAAATTCCACATACATACCTACAATCAACTCATGAACAAAACATGTCAACCTATATATAACTCATGTTCAACTCATTTAGTTAACAAAGTTATTTTATTTTTAACTCAAGTTAAACTCGTATGATTTCTAAATCAAGTCCAACGAATTAATTGTCAAGTCAAATTTCGAACTATGTTTGAATTGTCTCAATTAATTATCTCTGCGAGCCCTAATTTCACGAGTCCTTACATTGTCTATGTTGAACCAAGTTCACGTTTTATGTTCAAACGATTTTTTTTTAATGACATATCAATGATAAGACTATAAATTATCACTAATTTTTCCCTAAAAAAATATATCATCAGTTTAATAATTTGACTATTTAATATTAAGTTTAACAAATGAATCTTTGATTTGAAGTTATAGATAAATCAATAAAGATTTGTCCCAAAATAATAATGATAATAATGATAATAATAATAATAATAATAATAATAATAATAATAATAATAATAATAATAATAATAATAATAATAATAATAATAATAATAATAATAATAATAATAATAATAATAATAATAAAGATTAAACAATTAAATTATTAAGTTAATGATATGATATTTTAAGGTCTTGTCAATTATATGTCATAAAAAAAAAATCATTTGGAACACCGAACATGACATTTGTAAAAAGAAAGTATGGATTAAAATTAAAAACATAAAAAAGAAAGTATGGATTCAAATTAAAAACAGAATTAACCAATATATTTGTTTCAAATGGCTAATGAGCTTCCCATAAAACAAATTGTTCATGAATAATGTATCTTTTCTCTAAAAATTGACGAGTTAACACCAAAAATATTAAAAACCTAAAAATTTAACATATTTTGAAGATATTTTTTGTAGGGTATTTAGAGGATTTAAAATATATTTAACCATTTTATTTATTTATTTGAAATTTTTTCTGTTTTGTTTGGTTGAGTATGAAATGAAATAAACATTAGAATTAAGGACTAAAAACTAAATATAAAAGATAAGCCCAACTTCGATCTCCAACCAACCGCATCATCACACAATCCACAATTTCCTCAGAATTCATCGCACAATTCTCTCACAAACAAACACACCTGCAACAACGTTGTTTCTTTCAACTTCGTCTTTTCTCTCTCTTGATTCTGTAACATTCTCATCTTTTTTTTTTCTTGAAAAAAATTGAATCTTGATATTATTTTCGGATACCCTTTTGAAAATTGATGATGTTGGAATAATTTTGGGTACTTGGGTGGTGTTAGATTTTTTTGGAGTTCATTTGTTATGTGAGAAGATTGAAAATTTGTTTGTAATTCTATTCTGGGTAGTGGTTAATTTCTTTGAAGTTCATTTGTAATTCATTGATATTTTATTTGTTGTAAAAAAATGAACTTGAATTATTCACTTATTCATGTTTTAATTTGATAGGATTTATTGATTTTATCATTTTAATTTGTGTGTATAAAACTATAATGATACTTTTGAGTTTTTGGTTGCAAATTTTGTTTATTTATATAGGAAGATTGTTCTTAAGTCAACTGAATGCAAAGATGTTGAATTTGTTGGTTTTTTTAATTCATATGATTTGTGATGTTATCATTTTGATTTGTGTCTATAAGACTATAATGATGTAGAATGATACTTTTGGTGCACATTTTGTTTATATTGGAAGATGTTCTTAAGTCAACTGACTGCAAAGATGTTGTTTTTGTTAGAGTTTTAATTGATAGTATTTCACTATTTCTGATTTTTATCATTGGAATTTGTGTCTGTAATTAACGAGGATTGAATATTGATACTTTTTCGTGTTTTTGGTTGCACATTTTGTTTATATTTGAAGTTGTTCTAAACTTAACTGAATGTAAACTTCTTGCCTTTGTAGGTTCTTGTTGTGGAGATTCAATATGAAACCAGTATGTCCTTTTGTTAAAATTCCCCGGCCGGATGACAGTAATGCTTCTAAAAAATCAAATGAAAACTCAAATAAACATCATGTAGAGCATGAAAGTAAGGTGAAGAAAGAGGTTAAAGATGCAGCTAGTGTCTCACCAAAGTGTCCTTTGGGATATGACTCACAAACATTTAAGATTGGTCCTCTTAGTTGTATGGTATGCCAGGCACTTCTATTCGACACCAGCAAATGTGTGCCTTGTTCTCATGTTTTCTGCAAGTATGTATCGCGGCCCGTGTTTATTTCTCGAATCTATATTGCATATAATGTTTTTGACTCATTTTTTATTTTATGTCTGTCTGATGTGCAGGGCATGTATATTGCGCTTTAAGGACTGTCCGTTATGTGGGGCTGATATTGAGAAGATCGAGCCTGATGCTGATCTTCAAGGTGTAGTTGATCGCTTTATTGAAGGTCATGCCAGGATCAAAAGGTCTGTTAATTTAGACAATGGCGAAGAAGCAGCAGAGAATAATAAGCCTGTCATATACGAGGATGTGTCTTTGGAAAGAGGTTCTTTCTTGGTGCAACAGGCCATGAGGGTATGTCCTTTTCAAACATGAATGAAGTCTTATATATGAAGGATTAAATTAAATTTGTGAAAGAATGGAAGATCCTTGAAATTTTTGTCATTAACTATTATCATCCATAATGAAAGTGGTGACTATGATAACGTTGATTACTTTTGATACATTCTGAGCTGGTAAACAACTTTTTAATTAACGTTTATGCTATAAGTGCTTATCATCTAAGGAATCATGTATACGCTATTTCTATAATAACAAAAGACAAAATAAAGTCAAATTGTTTTCATATAACCTATAAGTTTTTTTATCTGGATATGGCATTGTTGATGGAGACCCTTGATCTGCTGAAGCTACAGCTTTTTATTTTACTAAGTTTCTCTTATACTTTGTTTGACCACTTGACAATAACATTTTACCATTTGTAATTCTAAAACAGGCATTCCGTGCTCAGAATTTAGAAAGTGCCAAATCAAGACTGAACCTATGTGCAGAAGACGTTCGCAGTCAGATAGAAAAAGTTGGTAACACTTCAGAGTTATGTTCACAACTTGGAGCAGTCTTGGGTATGCTTGGTGACTGCTGGTAAGTTGTAGGATATTTTCAATGTATTCTATGATCAGATATTGTTTAGACATATGGTTGGTGCTTAGCGAAAGATGGAGAAATTTTAAACTAAGAGTAGTGTATCAGTTAGGACTTAGGAGTTTCATTGATTGAGGACATAATAGACTGATAAATAAAGACACGGTCGAAAATAGTGGCTATAGCGTTATATCATAACAAAATTTGAACAAATCTCTATTATTCCGTGATACTCTATTTAGTGTGAAGTGCTATCAAATAGCAGTTATAGTGGCGCTATAACGTTATAACGTAGCAAAATTGGAGCAAATTGCTATTTTCTGCAATCAGCTATTGACAACACCAACAGTAAAACTGCATATAACTAGACTGAGACCAAGAAAGATAAAAGCAAACAGGAATGTTTAGATTAAAATCGTGGAGATTGGAAAATTAATGTGTTGAATTCAAATCATCTTTGGTATTGAGGGTGTTGAGTTTTGGTTATGGTGTCCAGAATTAGTTTTTGCTAGTTTTACTGTTCTCTCGTACTTTGAAATAGGTCCTAAAAGCATTAATTTTTTAGGGATAGGAAAATGTCGGTATATTATATAGTTGCAACATTTTTCTAATAATTGTCTGTTGTGATTCATTAATGCAAATATTTTGTGCTCTTAAATCTTTAATTTAATGTACTCCATACCTTTTGCTCTTCCCTGTTTCATTCATCCCAACCATATTTCTTATTGTTTCACAAAATATAAAAGAGTATAGTTTAATGTCATGTTTAAGACGTAGATTGTGATCTTCATGTTGACATCAATTTTCTGCAGCCGAGCAATGGGCGATAGCAGTTCTGCAGTTAATTATTTTGAAGAAAGTGTTGAATTTTTGTCAAAGTTGCCAAAAGATGATTTGGAGGTTATTTCATTAGAACCTTGCTTTTCTTGGCTTTAGTGAAAAATAATAAATTGTAAGATCAAGCTGCTTTTGTTTTTCATCAATTAATTTCTTTGAACTTGTTGTCCTACAGATTACACATACACTTTCCGTTTCGCTTAATAAAATTGGTGATCTTAAATATTATGATGGGGACCTTCAAGCTGCAAGATCTTACTATTTTCAATCCTTAAATGTTCGCCGTGATGTTGTCAAGAACAATTCAAATGTTTCATCTCAGGTTGGTTAATACTATCCACTTATATTTGAATTATATCTAATCGTAGGGTTTTCCTCCTTGCTTTAAAGTTTTATTTGAATTGACTCATTTAGGCTTATCTACTGACATAAGCACCCATGAGACCGTTGGCGAGAACTTATAGAAACAACTTATGACAAGTCCAAAAGATGTTTTCAGTCTATTTCCGTTAGCTATCCAGTATGGCTTATGAAAATAGTTTATAGCTTATAGGAAAACAGTTTCTTTATTTTATCTTTGTTATAGAAATAGCTTATACATAAGCACAACTTCACAAGTTATATGATAAGCTCTTACATCTTATGGTATAAGCATTTAATTAATTTATCGAAACAGGGCCTTAGTATGTGGATTTTAGCTTACTAGTTGATTTACTCACCAAATATTTCATGATGTGATGTATGCCAATCTCGTTAGTTAGATTAATTTCTAGACATAACGAATGGATAGAATGATGGCTTGGTGGCTGGGGTGGGAGTTAAGAAGCAGACTGATAAGGAGGTCGAGGGTTTGACAAGGTTGGGCAGCTTCTTGGCAACTTAAAATGTTTTTGTATGTTTTGTGTTCTGATTTCTGAGATTTGTCCATGAAAATGATAAAAACATTTAATAGAAAGAGAAAAAGGCAGGAAAAATGAGAGATTGATAGAAACAGATTATGTTAGTGCCTGTTTGCGCACTAAGTGAAAACTAAAATGGAAACATAACTTTCCACTGATCAGAGGCACCCGTAGTTTCCTCGTTACGTGAGTTCTTGTAACTGTAGATATTTTTCAGTTTGGTTTTGTTTCTCTTTTGCAACAACTGAACCATAAGTACAATTTATCTTTCCCATTAACCACTTAGGTTAATTGAATCTTTAACCACCCATGCACATTTCCTCGTTAGAACATGCATTTTCGACAGAAGGTATGGCTGATTCCGAAATTAACTGTTTTTCATTGTTTATATCAATTTAGGTCTTAGATGTTGCCGTTTCTCTTGCAAAAGTAGCGGATGTGGACAAAAGTCTAGGGGATGAAAAGTTGGCTAGTGATGGATTTCAAGAAGCCATAGACTTGCTGGAATCTCTTACGTTGAAATCCGAAGCCAGTGGACTTGAGCAACGGGTAAGTTGTTGAAGTAAATTAAGTCTCTGGAATTTCATAAAAATAGAAATTTAGTATTAATTGATAGTACACTGCATTACTTTATTTTTAACATATAGTTAAATGACTTAAACTGCAAATATGATTATGAAGATGATATAACTTGATTCAATGGTTAGGTAATAGATTGTTAAATTTGCATTTTTCACAAAGTTATTAGATGAAGTATATTTAAGCCTAGTGTGAAGTTATTACTTGGTAAAATGTCGATATTTTACAACAGAAAAAGCTTATTATACTTTAGAAGAAGTGATGTTATATAGAATTTTCTAGTTTGTAGATATACAATTCTACCATGGACTTCAGTTTTACTATCAAGTGATATTAATAACCATTTTTAGTATCTAATGTACAACTCTTGTTTATTAGATATAGAATTTCCATTTTATGCCGTATTTGAATATGAAGATCTTGAAATTAACTTCAATTTCCATCCTTCTATAGCGGCTATCAGTTCTAGACTTCCTTAGAAGCCAAAAGGCCGATAAACAAGAACAAGTTGAACAAACAGTATGAGGTCAGGTACATGCCTTGCTAGCAAAAGGAAAAGCATCAATTCGGATGCAATAAATGTTTCTGTATGTGATTGGATTCATGTGTAAAATAAAGCTCAGGTGAACAAAGGCATTATAATAGAGGAAGAAAGAGACTTTTCATCCAGAGTGATGAATACTCGGTCATTTTTTTTTGGCGTTTATCTGAGATTACAGCGAATCCTTTTTATTCACTGTCTTTCTCTCTCCTACTAGAACTTTCCGGTGACCAGAGAGATCACAACTCCCTTAGTACCTTATTTGTGCATAAGGGCAACTGTGATGAGTCTTCCTTGCATTAATGTAACTAATATACTTCTCTGATAAACTAGAAATGAAGTAACGTGGATGTATGTCGGTTGTGTTTCGAACTCGAACTCATTCTATAGTGTAAAAAGTATATAGAATATTCACAAATGTTGGTGTTTTTGGGTGAGTTTTGATAGATGTGATTTTGAGTATAATTCATTTTGTAAAATTGGTTTGGTGACTATAACTTGTATTTGGATGCATTTATTTTCAAAGCAAGTTTAATGTTAAAATTGGCACTTTTATCATTTCTAGTCAAATGAGGTTTGGAGGTAAAATTGATTGATTTTGCCGGATAGAATATAAACACATGTATTACACCATTAAAATTAGTGTACTCCCTCGAGAAATAATATTTGTACAATTATTTTTTGACAACTTTATTTTTCATACTCATAAGAGGTTCCTATCACCTCTCTTCATTTTTCTCTCTTTTGTTTTTTTACAAATAAGAAGAGACAAAAAGAAGGTTATTGATTATGTAAAATTGATTCAAGATAAAAGTGAGTAGAATGTAAAATGATTTATGTTTAGATGGATTTATGTAAAGGTGGATTTAATTATAAATTTAAGGCTAAAATCAACTGTAGAAGTAAAACCAATACTACTTTAAACTATACAAACATCACAAAATCAATTCTACAACCTCTAGAATCACTTTTGACCTTCTAAAATTGAAACCAAACGGATTTTTTTTATAGATTCTTTTATATTATGTAAAATTTATTTTATTTTTGTCTAAAAAATAATTAAGATCACTTTCATATTGAAATAAAAAACCCTATATTGAAAATTGTTTTGAAGTTAACCAAAAAGAAATCAAGGAGAGAATATGAACTTTGTATTATGATCTTTAAAGTATCTTTTATAATGTCACATGAGTCATGTTTACAGGACATAAATATTGTACCTTATAAGTATATGAGTGACTGGTGAACACCAGTAAAACCACTAACAATAAAAGTCACTAACAACAACCAAAGCACACACTAATGGGAATTATACGGAAGGCTAAATACTCACAAATTCATAACAAGAATAACTTTTTAGAGAAACTATAACAATATTTAGATTCTCATTTTATTTTAATTTTTATATAGAAAAAAGGGTTACATATGAATAGAAAGTTTTAAAGGCATGTTTGAGAGTGTAGGATGGGAGGGGGGCTATAGAAAAAATAATAAAGAAGCAAGCAAAATAAATAGAAGACATGGGAAAGAAATGACTTCAAATTGTTTAGTTTTTCTTTTGATAATACATAATCTCATAGGTTTGTATTGAAGAATAGTTTTAGAGGGTTTATATTATTTTTTTCTTCAAATTTAATCTATATTGTTACAATATTTTTTAAAATAAAAAATATATTAATTATAAACATTCATTTATTATTCTCTAAAAAATACTCTCTCGAAAAGTATGAAATATTTATCTTTTTTTTTTCTCTACTCCCCTTTTCTCGCAATAAGTTAAATTCTAATAAGTTTTGGACGTGTGATGCTCGTTTGATTTTTCGTCTAAACAAAATGAATACAACGAGAACTTATTTAACAATAAAAATTATCGTTTTGCGACTTCCCCCTTTCTCTTTTCTTAGCCGTCGGCTGAAACCCTAATTTCTTTTCCTTCATCCACTAAAGAAGGGTGGTTTAGGGTCAATTTTTGACCCCAAATCACCCCTCTAAATCGTTTTTCTCCTCCCATTCTATTTAAATAAGTGATTTTCACATCGAATTAGGTTTTCGTTTTGTGATTTCGTCGTCTTAGTGCGACGCTGTTTTGTTTGTTGTCTTTGTGCGACGTTGTTTATCTTTTCCTTTGTTCAGGTGTTTGTTCGATTCAGATTGTCAGATCAGCTTTGACCTAGTGCAGATCCAACCAATGACTTTGGCGTCATCAACGTTGTAGATCCAGAGGCATGACTATTCCGGAGATTTTAATATAGTCATATTTGTAGGCTTATGTACTTTGTCGTTTTATGCTATTAACATGGATGTCGTGAGTTTGTTCACAGATTTATCCTTTTGTTTTTAGCGAATTTGTATTGGATTGATGTACTCTATCAATTTGAAAGAATGAATGTCGTTTGTTTTGTGTCAAAATAAATTTTGGACGTAAAAATAGAGAATTATTGATAATCTGTCTTATAACAGAAGAGTTTATAACATATAACTTTTTTTTTTGATAGTGATAATATATAACTGAAAAACTAACTTATATATGATAACGATAAAATAATTGATTGAATTTGTAGTAAGTATTTGATAAAATCAATTGTTGAACTAATTTATAAATATAAAATGACATCAAAGATATATATTCAACGAATTCATATATTTTTCAATTAAGATTACTAATAAAATTGATATAAATGATGATAAGTTATAAGTTACTAGTTAAAAAAAAAGGCTATAAGGATATGTTTGGTAAAGCCCTTTTTTGAGCTTGTAATTGTGTCTTTGAGGTTAAAAATTCACTTGAAGTGTAAATAGTCAATCGTTCTTAACATCGGCGGCACCGGAGAACTAATTTTGTCGCCGGAATATTAACAACTTCGCCGGAAGCGAAGAAATCATCAGAGAAAATGTCAAGCAAGAAGAAGACCAAAAGCAAAAACACCAATAGCGACGAAGAAGACGATGACGTTTTCTTCTACCGTTTCTGCGCTTCATCCTCAACCCCCAACACCACCATCACCACCACCAACAACCAAATCCAATCCTCAAAATCAAACAACAACAACAAAGCACCATCAACAGGAGAAACCTTAGCACCATCAAAATCAACCATATACGTTTCAAATCTAGATTACTCCTTAACTAACTCCGATCTCCATACTCTCTTTTCCACCTTCGGCCGTATAGCGCGTGTGACAGTTTTAAAAGACCGTCACACGCGCTTAAGCCGAGGTGTTGCTTTTATTCAATTTGTTTCCCGTCACGACGCGCAACGCGCCGTGACGGAGATGAATAAGAAGATTTTGAATGGTAGGACTTTGAGTGCTTCTATTGCTGCTGATAATGGACGTGCTCCCGAGTTTATTAAGAAGCGGGTTTATAATACTGAGACTGGTTTGTGTTTTGAGTGTGGTGGGAGTGGGCATTTGTCTTATGAGTGTCCTAAGAATCAATTGGGGCCGAGGGTGAGGCCGCAGCCGAAGAAGCCGCGAAGGGGATTTAGTGGGGCCAAAGACAGAGAAGAGGAGGATGACGAGGAGGATGAGAATGATAGGATTGGCACGGAGCGGTTTGAGGAAGATAATTGGGCTTCTGTGGTGGATGATGGAGCTGATGAGAGGTTGTTGGGGAGGAATGGGAATGAGGGTGGGGGTTTGGATGATAAGAAGAGGAGGAAGAAGAAAGGGAAGATAACTGGGTATTTTAGTGATGAGAGTGATCATGAGGACGATGATTGAACGTAAATGGTGGTGTTTTTTTATCGAGGTATGTGTAATTTATTAGTACGGATACTTCAGGTTGAAAGTGTGCTCAGAGGCACTGATACAATATCGACACATATGGTCACATTAAAATGCTTTTATTTTCTCATATTAGGAGCAGTGTCGGTGTCATGTATGTGTCAGAGCTATATAGGGTGTAATTGATGCAATTGTTTATACGGTTTGGTTTCATCGGATGGATATGTTTATGGTTTTGAGCATTAACAGATTTTAATGTACTATTGCAGTAGTGTTAGTTATTGTGATAGTGATTAGTGATGAACATTTGTGTTTGCCATATTTTGATAGCTCAAGAATGATGATTGATTAGTCTTTAATTTATCTGCTAATTTAGCATCCGGGTCACCTATAAAATGGAATGAAATATCCTGTTTGTTATGGTTTTTTGTTCTGCGAAAAATTGGAATTACAATTTATCACTTTGTTTACCTTATGCACATCTTGTTATATAAACAAGGTTTCTAAATTACAATTGTGGCTGTACAATAGTATTTTATATATGGAAAATTGTAGTTAGATATAACTGATGCAAATGCAACGGTGGATTTGATGTAGTTGTTGAGTTCTTGAAAATCATTAAGTTGTAGCCACATTATGGTTGTGGTTCTTGTGGAAAGCAACTTAAAAACCATGATACTAAATGTAGAACATAACTCTTCATGTCATGCTCTGTTCCTTACTACCTTATGTCCCAAATTCTATCTAGCTGTGCCTGAGACGCAATTGAGCAGATAATATATCATATGTTTCAGTTATAGCCTATTTTGCACTACATCATTAAAAAAGAATGTTATTCTGTACTAAGGGAGAATAGAGGAGCATAATACAGTAAAGTTGTTATTTTTGCATAATTTACTCTGTAAATAAGACATATTCTGTGTAGTTTTAAGATTACAAGGAAACAGGCTTTTACTTTTGCTCTAAAGTTACCCTACAAAAATAAAATGTGTATGTCTTCGATTGAAGCAATTGTTCTGCTATTTTCTGCAATAAACATTGGTATCTGGTTTGTGCCAAACTATTCAACATTGACTTCAAATGCTACATGAACATAATGTCGAGTCCACCATCAATCGATGTTAGGGACCCATAATTGTATCCACCATTGGCCTCTTTCCAATAGAGAGACTTCATAGGACATACTCTTCATGGTTCACACCTTGAGCAAAACCAAGTTTATTGGGGATGATCTTTACATTGAAATCCTTTGGTCTCATGCACCATTTCTGTACATGTGGCATTGATGGATGATCCCACATTGGTAACTGTTCCTCTGATTACTTATGCTCTTTGATGTATATTATGCATTTTGTTTGAGATTACTGTGTAGTTGATATTGTAGATAGGATCTCAGCAGTGTTCTTTGGGCAACTGAAACTTCTGTTATACATTAATCTTATGTTTTTCTTGAATATCCATAATGACAAAGGAATATGAGGTAGTCTTCTGCATCTGTTTCAAAAATTAAATTGGGGCCGAGAGTTTTGAGTGGATTAATGTTCACAGCTTCTACTTCATTTGGGTTGGCAAAGTAATCTATATTATTTGGTCAGAGGTTTCCACGTTTTTGGTAGTGTTGATAGATTTTTTTGGTAGTGCCACTTGATATTGTATGTTGTAGCTGAAGAATTGAAAGAATAAAAGAAAAAAAAACTATGGCATAAGTATTATTTATAATTCTGCTTATGCTTACAATTCTGCCATGTTTATTTTAGGTAAACCAATATGTGAGGTGAGGTGAAGTATAGCATTAGCTATCATTGGATAAATATTTGATAAGGTTTTGAACTTGATGGTTTCTGAAGCCTTCCAAGTTTATCAATTTTAATTTTGTTCTTTGAGGGAGTACTGGAGTTTTCCTCTGCTGTAAGTGGGTAGCACTTGGGTGACATTGTGGTTGGTGACATTAGCCAACCACAATATCACAAGTGGCTTTCTTCTTTCTCTTTCACAATTTTTTTTTTGTTTTTTGTACACTTGTGACATTGTGGTTGGCCAATGTCACCAACCACAAT
>Ga0315913_1006448_pt1 | contig 14185 bp, 6 predicted proteins | sample MpolsnodulesMG_FD_207736 | JGI IMG/M metagenome (GOLD analysis project Ga0315913, IMG submission 207736) | Medicago polymorpha root nodule microbial communities from Los Angeles, California, United States - small nodules | ecosystem: Host-associated > Plants > Roots > Nodule | place: USA... | reverse complement strand
TATTATTGACTATCAAAATATATTTCAGATCATGCACTAAAATATATTAAATTGCCTACCAAAATATTTCAGATTGTATTCCAAAATATTCTAGATTGCGTTTCAAAATATTTTAGCAAAACTTGGGAACTAAGAAAAACACTTTCTAATAATGATTAAATTAATTATTTAATTTATCATTTCCAAATAATAAAATATATATCAATATATATTTTTTCGTCGTTCACTTAATTATGTACCCCTATTAGAGGTACACCCCCACTATATAAACACTATTAATGTGTGTATTCAATCTGATGTGGAACTTCCACTTTTTTCAATTCACACAACACTAGTTCTACCTAACATGGGAATTTGTGTTTAGTCTTTTAACTCAATTTCCACATATGTTCCAAGAGAATAACAGAAGACGTGATTCTCAATAGAAAGTGGTTTGTAAAACTCAATTTTCGTTGAAGAACAAAAAGAAGATGGAAACGTGTTATTTTAGGACAACAGATCTTAATGTAATGAACCTCCTAAACATACATTACAAGATAAAAAAATTGAACAAGTACGCATGGTAATTTAAAAATCGCTTACATGACTGATATTACATGTAGCACTCCAATATTTTGAGAAAATGACATAACTCAATGTAATTACAAGTGACGTGTCAGACACTGAGACACAACATGCGTTGCACATTGAGACACGCATTTAATGAAAAGTGTCGATGCAACAGAGCTTATAAATATGGAATGACATGAAAAAATATATTTTTAATTAATATTTATTAATTTTTAATTAAATTACAAAGGTAAAATTGAGTTATCAAATGAGTCTTAATAGCTATAAGTCAATCGTTCAAAGGACAGTTATTGTACACGAGTGTTATTCAGTGTGGGTGTTGGTTGGTTTAACTTGGGCCTATTCTTACTTGACATTTTACTCGGCTAATTGTCCCCAACTTAACTCAGTTGATAATAATTATGTATAATATATGCAAAGTTTGTGGTTCGAACTCCGGAGACAAAAAAAAAACATATATATGGCTTTAAAAGTTTACTCGGCTAACCTTTAAAATTTTGTAAGAAAGAATTTGAAGAGGAAATGAGGTGTAAGTAACAAAACCTCGTTTTTGGAAAATTGTAGAGGATCCTTTATATTTGATAAAAGTCAAAAAGGAATTCCAACATTCACCATTTTTCACACCCTATCATTTTCCTCCTTCCACAACAATGTGTTTTCATCGCCGATCTTTCATAGAAATAGACTGCTTTGAAAATTCAAGGATTGTATAAACAGTCAATGGGGATGGCAACACGCTGCAAAGAAGCACGATCTGTCCGTGTGCGAGGTTGATTTGCTTGGGTGCAAGGTTGACTATCAAGGTCAAATATTTTATGTATTAAGCTTAAACTTTATTTTATTGTAAATGTATTGATATAATAATAAAATGAGATTTTTTTTTATCATTTTGTCCTTTTAAATTTTGTTCGTATTTCCATTTTGTTATGACTTTGACATCAAAATAATATAAATAAACCAAAGTCTAATTAAAATTATGGTAAAAGACATTTTCGGTTTGCGTGAGAAATAAGTAAGGACAATTTTTGCTTAAAAAAGTCTCAAAGATTTTAAAAGATTTTGTAGGATTTTAATGACTTTCATGATTTTAGAAGACAATCAAGATTTTCAATTTGGATTTCAATGGATTTACATCATAAGATTTTAAAGGATTTATAAGATCTCTAAAGATTTTATGAATTTTAAGGACTCATTGAAAAGAAATGATTACAGCAGAGAGAGGAGAGAGAGAGAAGGGATAAGAAAGAGATAGTAAACTTTTAAAAGAAAAACAATTCCAAGAAATCTCATGTCTTCATGAAAGACTTTTTCTTGTTAAAATTTCACTCGAAAATCTCACAAAATCCAATTTATTAAACAATCCTTAGAAATTTGAATGATTTTGAATATCATGAGACTTTTTTTGAGTGATGAAAAGTCTTGATTGAATACCTCAAGACTTTTTTAAAAGGGTTAATGGTGCTTTACCCTCTGTAATATAGGTCATTTTCGGTTTTACACCCTGTAAAATATTTTTTTTGATTTACCCCCTGTAAAATATTTTTGTTTTGATTTACCCCTAATAGGTCATTCAAAAACCAGAATTTCTGAAGAAAAAAAAAATAAAAAAATAGGTTTTTGAATGACCTATTACGGGGCTAAATCAAAACAAAAATATTTTAAATGGAATAAATCAAAAAAATTATTTTACAGGGTGTAAAACCGGAAATGACCTATATTACAAGGGGGTAAAACACTATTAACCCTTTTTAAAATGACAAAAAGTCTTGATTGAATACAACAAAACTTTTTTTAAATTGTAAAGTGTCTTGATTGAATACCACACGATCTTTTCATAATTAAAAAATCTTTTAACATCCCCATCCCCAGTAGTCTAATATAAATATGTGAACGAGGGTAGATTTGAATTATTGAGATTGAACTTTGTTAGGGTTTGGTTCAATTCTTTCTCTCTCTCGCTCGTGATCAACCAACAATCATCAATCATTTTCCGTTTCGATTGAATATTTCATCAGGAATTGACACGATGGGCTGTTGCTTTGTTATATTTAACTCGGAATCAGTCTTTGCCTACTTCTCTCCATACCATTGAACGTATGTTTTATGCTTCGAATATTATGATTGATTAATTTTTTACATTTGTTATTTGTTATGATCCATCATTCATTCATTTGTTTTTGTTTGTTTTCGCATGCTTTTTCTCTGAATCCAAACAACCCGGATATTCTTTGGATCACAGGAATGGCTTTCTCTTCCAAGGCATCTTTATTAATCAGACAAGACCAAGTCCTAAACCTCGATCTCGCAGAATTTTATTTTAAAAAGCCAGCTGAATACTTTCAAAGAGCTTATAATCAGGATCCTCACAATCAAGCTTATAAGGTAGGTTGCCAGTGGCGGATTTGACTTATTTTCTTGGGGGTGCCACATTAAAATGTCAGGGGGAAGGTTCACTTTGCGTTTTTAAATTACGGACACTATTAAATGTCTTTAGATAATATAATAATTCAATCACACTTGATTTATTTTAGAAAACCATGTTATATAGTCGGTAGTTTTAAGTCTTCTGGTGGTTTAATTTGCTTATGGATGGTGCCCTATCTATCTTTAGGCTTTTCAAATTAAACAACACAAATCACTAACTTATACTTGTTTTTTCTTTTTTTCTTTTTTCTTTTAGTTACATGTGGAACGTATCGAATACTTTCGTCGTCAATCAAGTAAGAAATCACAAGGGTCTTCTTCATCACAGGGGTCTTCTTCTGCTACAATAATGGTAACTAATAATGACACATACAAGTTTCTCTTTACTTTGCTTTTCATTCGGGTACCAACATTCTTCACTAACCTGTTCTTATATTATTATTTTTTAAGCTTCTCCTATAAAGGTAATGTTTCTCTTTACTTTGCTTTTCATAGGGTACAAACCAATCACTAACTAGTTACTCAACCATTTCATCATTTACCCTTTCTTTTTATAGGCTCTTGATGCCAAAATCCATACCCGTCAGCAATCAGCAGTGACATCCCGTGCCTTCTCCTGCTTCAAAGGTAATAAGACATCCAAGTTTATCTTGTTTATCTCTGCGCACCCCAATAGTATGTGGTTTTGTTCTTTGTGCATTGTTAAGTGCAATTTTTTTTTTATGTATGCAATAATACCTGACTTTAGACACATTCAATAAATTTTCTTGAATGGAAATACAAGAGTTTGCTGACTATAATTCTTTGTTTTTGTTTTTTAATTTTTTTTTGTCCCTGCCTTAGTCATTTTTATTGCAAAGATAGAGAAACTGGGTGACTTTGGTACATTTTATTTCCTAAAATGAAAAACTAATCTTATGTTTAGTCAATGCTTCTTTTGTATGGTTTTTTGTTGGATCGTGGACTGTTATTTCTTTATGGTTAAGTTGTGTCCACTTTTTCCCAGAAATCACGTTGTAGGGTAGATATGTTGACATAGACTCTTTTCTTCATATTTAAGTTGTGTTCACTTTTTGCCTAATTTATTTTGTTATTTTTCAGGCTCAAAAATGAAAGTACAGTGACATACTTAGATGTGTTGCTATTGGCGTCGTGGTCCACAAAGAGGTATATCATTGGAGATTCTACAATTTTTCCTAATTTGGAATTTAATTATTTCTCTTAACATACATGTTTTGTTTTGTTTTTATTTTCATTTGGATTTTCGATGTTTCACATTGTTGAATTTGTAAATTTATTGTCTGTTGTTTTATTTGCAAACCAATGTTATGTGATATGAACTCTTTATTAGTTCATTGCTTTGTTCTTCAACTCTGTTGTTTGAGTCCTGTTTAGATGGATAGGCTTCTATGATTTTTTTATGGAGTAAATATGTGCGTGGTCCCTATAAAAATACATACAATTTTATCAAATCTCTTACAGTTCTGTTTTGCTCTCTAAAATATATTTTTTATTGCAGGGTATTTGATTATGGTTGGCTTTTGGTACTGATGGGATCTGCTAGAATAGTGGGTGTGGTTGCAAGCACTGCTGCCTATGCTGCCAACTGTTTTTAATGATACATTAAGAAAGGATATTCAAATGGGGAAGCTCCATATCAAAGAAAATGATGCCACCGAAAGGCTTGTAAATACATGTATGTTAAAGGATATTTTGTTTGGAGCTATATTTTGTAAACTTTGATGGATGTGGCTGATTTTGGAATTGCAGCAGTGTTGAACAGTCTTTAGTCTTTACAATAATTTCATTCTCTTTACTTCAAAAAAATAAATAAATAAATAAATAAATTTCAATCTCTTGATACTAATCCATACGTGTGTGAACTTTATTAAACTTTGACTTTGGAATTGGAACTTTGAAGCTTCTTCTTTCATGGTCTGCGCGCTACCTCAACTTTCAACATAAAGTATTTTGATTTGGGGATTCTGAATGACCGAGTGGACTGTTGAAAGTGCAGAAGCCACTCTCAAGTGAGTTATTATTTTTTCGATGAATGGAAACATCAAAGCATGCATAACATATCACATTGTTATTTTAATTATCTTTATGTGTCTTCGCTGAGAATGTTAGATTGGAAGGTGTTGCTATTAGTTAGCTAGGTCTGTTAAGTAGAAAAGTATAATAAATAATGTATGTATTTAATTTCATTGAAGTTTTTTGAGACATATAGTAACTGCTTGCTGAAGGAAGCGGTTAGGGTTTTTGCTTTATTGGATTTTCCGTTATGGTAATCAGTTGTCATGCAACTTTGTGGACAATTTGTTTAGGGATTTTTGTCCTCTTTAGTATTGATGCTCTGCCATTGTTTGTTTCAAGGGATTTGTCTTGTATGCTTGTATTGGGATTGTGCAGCTTTACTGCAATCTTACCACATAATGCATTTTCTTTTCCCTTTATTAGTACTGTTGTGTGTAGTTTTGTTTATTTTACCCGTGGCATGAGAAATGTTAGGGTGACACCCCTCTAACACACTTCAATCATAAATAGACATGTCATCTTCTGTTTTTATGCATTTACTTGTTTACCGGTTGCACAGGTTGTGACAAAAAAAGAGAGAAAAAAGCTTCAATCTTGCTGCACTCTATGGCTACTTCTTCATATCTTCTTCAATCTGTTTGAACACTCATGCACTGTTAGCCACCGTCGAATTAGTTGCAGCGAGAAACGTTTCTGTTGCTTCATCTTTAATTTTTGACGGGTTCCATTTTTTGTTTTATTGTTTTTTTCAGATCTAATTTGTTTAGATTATTCAAAAGCATAGTATCTTTTTCAGTAACATTCTCTTTTGTTTTGAAATTGAAAAACATGTATGAACATTATTTTGGTAATTGTGGTTTCAATTGGAATTTGCGAAAGATATCCCACTCAATTTTTCCATGGCTTTATTTGGAAGGAAAAAAAACAACTTAAGATCTTGAAGTGTTCTTTTTCTGCGTAAGGTTGCAAATAGTATATGTCAATTTGGGTTTGAAAACTTCCATTGACAGACAAGAATTTGCCAGAAGGTGGAAGGTTGAACCAGGGCATGGAGAAAGGTTGTGTGTGCGGTGAAGATGAAAAGATAAAGCCAACACAATAAAAAATAATAATAATATAAAATAAATAGTTAAACTCTTATGTAAAATGAAACCTGTAACATGTCAACAAATTAAAAACATGGATGACGTGTCTATTTATGATTGGAGTGTCTTAGAAGTTGTGTCCCTAGCAGTCCTCCTCGCGGTATTTTCACACTTGATTATGTTTCCCTTTTCTCTTTTTATTACTAACTCTTCCTTCCCACCATTTGGCACTTTGGATTTGGGTATAGACTTTGAGAGGCTTCTCACTTTTGGGATGACCTGAAACCATAGGGATCATATTCCTATCTTTGCAATAAAATTGAGAAAATGACATAAACTCAATGTAATTACAATGAGAATAAGTCAGGAAAATAACTAGCACTAAAACGCCACTTGAAATGCTTTGTCGGCGCAAAATCCTGATTGGACCATCCAATGAAACATAGAGAAATAAAGAAAATAGATAAAAAAAAAAATGTGAAAACAGAAAAGGAAACATAGAGAAATAATGAAAATAGATAAAAAAAAAAATGATTATTGTTGTTGTAGAAGGTTAAGTGAAATGAGATTAGAATCAAAGCCACTAAAAAATGAAATGAGATTATTGTGGTGTTTGACCTAAATGCTTCATCTTTTTGGGATTAATTTGTTTAGTGATGAGTAACGATCATTCACTTCACTATTTGACTGTGTTCTCTGTCATTTCTCTCATCAGCGGTTTCTTTCATTTCATTTCACTTAACCTCCAACAACACTCATTTTTTCTCTCATTCCTTCAAAGATGTTCTCTCATTTCTCTTATCTCATTACACTTAACTTTCAACAATACAACACCAATAATCATTCTTTCTCTATTTTCATTCTTTCTCTATGTTTTTTTCTTCTTCTGTTTTCACATTTTTGTTACAGCAATTTTCGATAACACTCATGTTTGTGTTTTCTAAAGGAAAAAAAAAAGTTTAAACCCACGTTTATGTTTGGGTAGATAATCTAGGGGTGTTGTTGTGCGTCCGTTTACTTGCTTTGGGGTAGCAGGTGTTTTGGTTGGTGCTGTTAAGGGATTTATTTTACTGTCATGTGCCTTTTTTCTGTTGTAGTGGCAAAGGTATGAGTTTTAGTTTTATGGGTGCTTGATGGCTTGTTTGTACTTTGAGCTTGTTTCCCATGTTTATTTGTGGGATAGCTCCTCTATTTTAATAGAACTTGACTGTTAAAAAAAAAAGCACTCATGTTATAGCAACATATTTGTGGAAGAAAAAAAAATTCTAAAATATTGATTCTAAAATCCCTATGAGAGTGGAGGAGCCTTCATCTACTCCAAAACTTCTCTTCAGATTTAAACAAGATGTGTTAATTGGGAATTGAGATTATTGGAGGGTATTAATTTTACATGATTTTAGAATTAATTTCTTTTGTTTGATTAAACAACTTCACACGGAGATCATATTTTTTGGAAAGATTTTGAAAACAAATTAATTCCAAAATTTTGGAAAGATGGTATTTCGGATGTGTTTTTTTTTTGTGGTGGCCGGGGTTTGAACCCGAACTTTACATATATTATGCATTGTCCATACCAACTGAGTTAAGTTCATGGAGACTTATTTCGGATGTGTTGATACACATGAACAAGATTTTGAAGTTCTCCACCTTTAAAAATTAACCAAACCCGCAATGTTTTAGATAGTTTTTCGGGAGATACTTTTGCATGTGGGGTTGAACTCATATTGAACTCAACGGTGATAAAAGCAAGTGTGAAAAATAACTGTGTGTTAAAAGTTATATGAAAAAGAGTTACTTTGGAATTATAAGTGTTTTGTAAGGGTGAAGGTGCAAACGCATGGATATAAGGTAAAATTTCAAGTGTAATGTTGTTGGTGTTTGATTTTTGGGGGTTGCACTGCTCTTGTGTGACGTCCGCTCTATCGCTTCCTTGTATTTTTTTTCTAACAAGTCTCGCACTACTTATGAGACATTGCATTAATAATATTGGTTGGTTCAAAAAAAGAGTTCAGAACAACGTATTTTATGTTGTTTTTTGGTGTTTAAATATAGGTAAAGGGCTCGGGCATGTGTACAGACAATAAAAGTTGTTACGTATGAAGGTATGAACTCGAGTACGACTTTCTTTTACAAATACGAGTATGAGGATAAACACTATAGTATCCTACCCATTAGGGGTCATTGCCATCCCTAATTGCACACTCTTTAATATATAAACAAAACGAGTTTTTTTTTTAAACAACATAAACAAAACGAGTTAAACAGTCTAATTTATTATTTTATTTTTTACTGAATTTTAGATTAAATACATTTAACCTTTTAATCTTTGTTAGGGAGAGACTAGAGAGTGGTAAATAACCATTAATTTCATCTATAAATTATCATTCTTTCACTAATCTAGTTCCAACTTCCAAATAATAAAAATGTAATAAATAGTCCATACGCTTCCACTGCCTCCGGTTGTAAAAGAAGTTGAATGACTAATCTGATTGATTTTTAATAGCTATGAACCTAGTTACTTTCTCCGATCATATTTATAAATAAAATATTTTTTTTTTAAATTTATTGAATAATTAATGTATCTGACCTTTATATAGACTGCATACATTATTCAATAAATCTAAAAAGTTGTTTTTTACTTATAAATGTGACTAGAGGGAGTATAATATTCGTAAAATGCTAACAAGTGCACGATTTATTTAGAAGTTGAATGTAAAAAAATTATCTCGAAAATTGTGCATTCATTATATTGAAAAAGTGAAAATTGATTTTTGTTTTATTAAACTTATCAACTATTAACTCCATCGTTAATTATAAGGCTATTTACAAAAAATAATTTGTCCATAATTATGATTACATGTATTTAATAAAAATGATATATCTTTTGACTATTTTATTATGGTTTTTTTTTATTATGTGCAAATTTGCATATGTAAAGAAATTTAAAATAATAAGTTTGTCTTAGAACTTGTGTATTTTATATTAAATATAGGGTTAAATATATTTTTGATTCCTCTAAATATAACAACTTTTCATTTTAGTCCCTCTAAAAAATTTCTTCAATTTTTAATCCATATAAAATTTTCAATCAGAACTTTTGGTTCCTATTTTTAAGTAAACTTTTGTTTTTTTTTTAATGAAATTGTGCAAAAAAGTATATAATATTGTAAAAATCACTCCAAAAGAATTAGAATGTTTTAACAAAACATAAATTAAATATGAGCGTTTTACCTCCAAAAATATATAAATTCATATTTAATTTATGTTTTGGTAAAATATTCTAATTTATCTGCAAAATTTTATTCAAAAATATGAATTCTACATATGAATTTACTTTAAAGGAGGATCCAAAAGTGAAGATGAAATGTTTTTGGAGGACCAATGGTTGAAGAAATTTTTTAGAGGGACTAAAATGAAAAATTAACATATTTATAGAGATCAAAAACATATTTAACCCTTAAATATAACTTTTTAATAAATCATTTGTGTTTTTCAATAAAAAAATTACAACTTTTAGTTGTTTTAACATATGCAATATTGCAGATGTTAGACAAACATTTTTCTTCTTCGACAAAAAAGACAACCCTTTTAAATTTTTTTTAAAAAAAGACAAACCTTTTTATTATATTTCTTAATATTCATAAAAAAATTGACAATAAAGATATCTTCCTACAAAAAATATCTTAAATGATTTTCATTTTGAAACATATCGGATATTTACTACAAGTACACGATTAACATTTATTTTGTCTGACTAACATTTATGAGAGTAAGTTTTTTGTTTTTGACTAAATTTACGATATTGATTAAAAAATAAAATAAAGTAATATTGGTTTGCACAAACAACAAAACAATCGAGTACATCATCAAATTACGATCATAGGGTATCCGTTTCAATCACTTCTTCTTCTTCCTTCGAAACCCTAGAAATTCTCAAATCCCAATTTCAAAACCCTAAAAAATCTCAAAATTCCCCAAATCACTCTCAAACCTAAACCACTACCATGAATCTTCCATCATCAAAACCCATTCTCTCTGAATCCCCTCCCAATATCTTCCCCTTCGTCAAAGGCGAATGCTGTAACTGCGGCATCAAAGACCGTTGGCTTCTTCACAACGTCGTCGTTCGCGGCGTGGATCGTCGAATCTGCACCTCCTGTGTTCTCCGTCTTCATCCATCATCATTCTGTCCTTGTTGCTTCGAATTCTACGAAAACCCTCTTTCCACCACTTCCTCTGCACACCGTTTCGTTTCCTGCATCAAATGCTCTTCTCTCAGCCATATCCATTGCCTCTCTTCTCCACCACCGCCTTCCTACCTCTGCCCATCTTGCTCTCAACCCAATTTCACCTTCTTCCCTGTTCCTGAATCCCCAATTGATGCAAAACTCTCCAAGATTTTTCTTTGTGCTTGCAAGGTTGCTTCTTCTTCTATGAAAAAGCATTTTCATTTGTCGAGAATTAGGTCTGAGAGAGCGGTTAAGGAAGCCGCGATGTCGAGGAAGAGGACTAAGGAAGCTATTGAGCATGTGTTTGCGCTTCAAAAGCTTCAGGGTTCAATTGGGTTGAGTAATGGGAACAATGTTGTGGTTAAAAAAGAGGAGTTGAATGGACATTCGCAATCGCCGAATGGTCCTCTCATTAGCAGAGTTGGGGCTAATGGAATTGGGAGTCCTGTGATTGGGAACAAAATTGGGGGTAATGGAAGTGATGGAAGAATAGGGAATAATGGTAGTGGGAAATTTGGTCCTAGTTTCAAAGCTTTTTAACATTTGCTAGTGGATGTGACAACAATTGAGACTTATCAAGGTTAGGGATGTTTTACTTTTAGTTTTAGTTTAAGGTCTTGTTTACTTTATGAAAATATTTTTCAGTTTTTGTATTCTAGAATTTATGTTGATTTTAAATTGTTAACAAAGAGATGGTAGGCGCGCGTAGTTATAATTGTGATAGAGATGATATAGAAGACAAGCCGGAAAAAATGGATTTTCGAAAGTACTGAAAATGCTAGGTTTTTTTCAAAAAAGGGATGGTAGGCGCGCATAGTTATAATTGTGATAGTGATGATATAGAAGACAAGCCGGAAAATATGGATTTTTGAAAGTACTGAAAATGCTAAGGTATTTTCAAAAAAGAGATGGTAGGCGCAGGTAGTTATAACTGTGATAGAGATGATATAGAAGACAAGCCGGAAAAAATGGATTTTCAAAAGTACTGAAAATTCTAGGTTTTTTTTCTTTTCAAAAAAGAGATGGTAGGCACGTGTAGCAATAATTGTGACAGAGATGATTAGACAACAAGCCCGAAAAAATGGATTTTCGAAAGTACTGAAAATGCTAGGTTTTTTTCAAAAATTGTAAAGGAAAATGGTGAGAAACATAGTGTCTATATATTCCTTTTATGTTTGTTAGGGTAAGTTAAAATGAAAACTGAAAGCATTGTAAGTAATTAGGCCCTGAATTTCCTTTTCTGTGTGCAATTGTACTTGTTTTGGGGTTGATACATTAACACATTTGTTTTGCTTGATTTGAATGCAGATAGACAAGGGCATGAGTTTTGCTTTGTTTGAATGCAGATAGACAAGGGCTTGGGTGTTTCTAGAGTTGGCGCTGCTGTGGAGTTCCGAGTAAGAGTACACATTTGATCCTGTTGTAGTTTATACATGATACCTTTCATGTATCCATTCCATTCCCTTGTAAAGCTTATGACCTAATGTGATTATGCAATTTTATGTACTTTAAGTGCCCGGCTGTAATTAGGTTTGAGCTTCTTTTTGTCTGTGTTAGAGTATCAGATGTTAATCCATTTTTATACTCCCCTCTTCATTTTCTTTGACTATATCATGTGTCAAATAAGACTATGGTTATGTGGGATTTTTATAGCTGCAATCAGTGATTTTAGTTATCAATTTTTTTTGGTTGGATCAGGAACTCTTTCATTAGGATGTTCAGACTTTGGCATAGCATATCATGATTGAGCAGCCATGAGTTGCATATTTTAAATTTGAGAGCTACTATTTAGTTCTTACAGAGGAGAGCTAGCAACACTAAGTCTAACACTTTTTTTTAACATATTTTCTTTTATTAGGTGAAATTCGTGTAGGTCTCACCATTAAGAGAATGGGTCTCATAAAATGGCGTGACTTGTATGAATTTCACAAAATAAGAGATATAGTGTAGGAAAGAGTGTTAAATGTTTGTTTTTCTTACCAGGCAACCTAAAGTTTATGCTCTTACAAAGCATTCTAATCTGCATGTATGCACGAAAGTTTCATTCCTGCGAGACTTGGGGATGTAGCACTGTTAATATTGCATTCTTGTCATATTGGATTCAACATTTTGCAGGAGTGGTTTCATTCAAATTGTACGTGGATTCTGTTATCCTCACAGTTGCTTGGCCTCTTTTCTTGTATGTCTTTTCTAGTGAGAATTTTCTTTCATGTGATGAATTGTAATGAGTAATATGATGTCAATCCTGTGTGTTGAGCGTTGATAGTCGATCAATGCCGTTGTTTGGGGCTTTATGGAGAGACTGAAGTTCTTACGAAGAATCTTTGAGATTGTTTGTTAATTTACACTTTTCCAATAATACAGGGCAGGGGCTAGAATTTTATCATGAAATGACCATAACTTAAAGTCTAAACATGAATTTTGTACAACTTTCTATGGTTTCTTAGATCCTTTCTCTACAAGAGGCAATCCAGTTTGAGACATGATTGGGCACTAAATGTGGACATCTTTTGCATAAGATTCGACACTCTTTCATCATGTTCTGAGAGACTAAAGTTGCATCAAGTTTTTTAACCAACAACTATGACTTGTACACTAATTTGCATCGAAGTAGGAACACCTAATTTTCATATTAATGACATACTTGTACACTTGCAATCGTTTTGTGTAGACATTTAATCAATCCACAACATTACTGCCAAATAGATTAATTGGCATCACGATTCAATTATAAAAGAGAACACAGTCATAATGATTTTGGAGGCTTGTGTGTTGTATAGAAGTAGAGGTAGAACAAAATCCACAGGGATGAAGCCAAACAAAATCCTTTACAAGATTATTCTTTAAGCTTGTATATTCTTGCAAGACGAATCACTAACAAATAATGAAAAAGTTAATATGTAAATAAACAAACTGCAGTCTGCAGCGTCATACACAATTTTTCTACACTATCTTTGAAAAGTTCATTTATTCAAGAGTACTTGATAATAACTTTTGGATGTAGTCCATGTATTTGTAACCAAAAAGTTTGTACTTTTTTATGCTGAGATTGTTATCGGCTGCTATCGGCCACAAGATGAAAGATGCAAAATTCAATAGCTAAAAGTACAAGGTTGATAAAAGTAGGAATTATGAATAATAACAAGTTGAGGAAAGTACAAATAGTCTTTTCAACTGTTGATCTTCTTGTGATCATCACTGCCTTCATCCTTCACCCCAAGCCTAATGTCCTGCTGCCTTAAATTATTCTTATGAAGTACTAATAGTGTTCCTTAAAGTGTTCATCTAAGTGAGATTAACACTATCTCATTCATTCAATACTTTGACTTAGTTGAAACATGTTATGTTTGTAAGTGGAGAGAATGTGTACAAAAATACTCTATAGTGGAAGATCTCTGGTTTGATCCCTTGTTCTGTTAAAGTTACTTCTCGATATAATTGTACCGTTGTACGCTTGGAAACATGATTTGTGTAGACATTTGTTCAATCTACAACACCACTGTCAAATAGTTTAAATTAATTGGCATCAAGATTCACTTTTCTAATGAATGAGAAACTATCAAAAATGATTTGAGGAATGTGTGCTTTATAGTAGAGGTGGAACAATTTTGAGGAACGAAGCCAACAACATATCTTCATGGGTCATAGCCCTCTCTCCAAACATGTGAATTTTTGCAATGATTTTGACCAAACGTGGAAATTTTACCATGTAAAGGAATGGATCTTCTCATGTATAATTTACACATGAGAGGAAAAAGTGTAATCTCTTACCTTTCACCAAGAGACAGAAACACCCTCTTAGAAAAAAAAGAAAAAAAAGTAAAAGAGAGAAACACACAA
>Ga0315913_1006445_pt1 | contig 14187 bp, 10 predicted proteins | sample MpolsnodulesMG_FD_207736 | JGI IMG/M metagenome (GOLD analysis project Ga0315913, IMG submission 207736) | Medicago polymorpha root nodule microbial communities from Los Angeles, California, United States - small nodules | ecosystem: Host-associated > Plants > Roots > Nodule | place: USA... | reverse complement strand
CGCTTTTTCATTCTTAACCTATAGCAACGGGGTATTGGAACATCAGTTGCTAAATTTTATCTATAGCAACTCTTTTTTCTGCAGTTGCTAAAAGTGACCGTTGCTATATGGCAATTTTCTTGTAGTGGTCCCTACAACTGAGCTAAAGTCACAATGTCAAATTTTGGGAGAGATTATTGTAATATGCTAGTTATTTCCGGAAAATTTTCATTAAAAAAATATGAAAGCTAAATTATTAGTTTGTGAAAATAACAACTCTTAATTTTCTCATTTTCCACTTACTTTAGATGATCCAAATCCACGGTTAATATTGCTATCTCAAAACTCAATTTATATTCGTTATGATAGAGGAATTCCCTGCCCAATGTCCAATGTCCATATTGATCACCTAGCATTAGCATATTTGGATTCTTTTCTTCTTAATTTCATAAGTTTGTTTTCGAAAAATAAAGGAAAAAAAGAGAAGTTTGTGCTTTTCTTAACTAGCTATATCACTCAAAGACTCAAGGAATGTACTTTACGTCATGTAATAATTTTCCTAATTCCTATCTAACTGTATTCCACCCTTTCTTCTTTATTTGGAGTATAAATTTGTCGGTTCAAGACATATGATCAGTTGTAAGAAATCAAAAAAGAAAGAAAAAAGCTGTTATAGTCTCTGTGCTTTTATTTTCTGCACAACTCGAATTTAAGATTGGAGAAAGGGGAAGATTGTTCATACAACTTGAGCATCACTGAACGTGCTGGAATTAAGGTAAATAACAATCATACGATTCCCTTCATTTTTTTTAAATTGTTGTTGCTCATAACATAGAATCCATTTCACCTTAGAAAAAAAAAATTTAATTTTAGTATTTTTTTAATTAAAAATAGAAAAATTATTATTAAATAAAATGTCGTGACCATTTTGCCACTGTTTGTTTCTGTTCCATTCCAACCTCATATGTCACACCACCTTTCGAGATATTGTACGGTTTAAGTCTAAGTCTTTCACAATTTTGTCACTTCTAAGATATGTCACCTTGAATTGAGGAGTGTGAATGTTGTGTATAAACTATTCTTGATCTCGATTTCCAAGAAATGTGAAACTTTAAGATATACCTAAACAATATATGAGATATAAACTTTGTGCCTTAAAGTTATAAGGTTAGACTTTTATCTAGGGGTGTAACTTTTTTAATTGATTTGGTAATTTGGAGAGAAAAATCATAATCAATCAAAAAAATAGCTTGTTTGGTTGCATGACATAAATGAGAAACGTGCATCTAGAGTGGCATTTACCGCAATTTATAAAAGCTTCAATTCTAAGCTTCCGCGGCAATGAGTTTGATAAATTGAACGCTAAAGCAAACACATCAGTTTGATTTGGTTCACGTTTTGCAAACTTTATAATGGATTGAACTAAACCAAATTAAATCAAACCGATGATCAACATGTTGGTTTGATTTGATTCAATCAGATGACATTTTTAAAAGTTTAAGAAACTCATTTAAAAAAATCTAAAGAATAATTTTTTATCAAATGCTCTAATTTTTAATGCCATTATAACAAGTACTTAGGCTCAAATGATAAATATAATATAATGAGTAAGGAAATAAGGAAAACACCATATTTGACAGATAACACTAATATAATGTGAGATGTTTAAAAAAAACACTAATATAATGTGAGATATTATAAAAATATATTAGTTTGGTTCATGTCTCATGTGGTCGATTTAAAATGACGTGAAACTAATAGATATACCGGATTTGATTGGTTTCGAATCCAACATGGACAAAAACCGTACCAAGTTAATTGGTTTGAATTGGATCTTCGAGTTTGCTGCTGGATTAATGGCTTAGTTTTACATCCGTACTCTAGCACTGAGTTGACACCTCATGGGTTAATTTTAGTACCCAATCGTTTTATTTTATATAAATCCATGTAGTAATAACAATTTCCTCATAACCTAGAATAAATGACACTAGCATATAGGGGAATAACTGTTATAGTTTAGTGAGCACTGCCTTATTGTTCTCTTGATGCTAGATACTACAGATTGGAGAAAGATCAGGAAGAATGTTCATGCTAGCTATCTACTTGAGCATGGGCTGAAATAACTGGAATTAAGGTAACAAACAATTATATTGTCATTACAGTGTTAATTTTTTTTTTTTGCTTCAAGTTTTTTCTATTATGTTTATTGTCATAAGTAGTTCCTTCAAATATAGAATAGTTATTTCCTGCTATAGTTTATATTTATTTTATGGACCCCCTTTCTACTATTGGATAGTCACCGGATAACTTTTTTGTTAAAAGGGACCAAGCATTAGATTGCTTGAAAGTATTACAAGGGTTTATAATGTTAGAAATCTTGATGGACGCTATGGAAGAGAAAATTCAGAAGCTGAAAATAATTTTTGTATTGATATGGGAAAAATCATTACATCAAACGATAGAATGAGACTGAACGTAGAAATGTGAAATGATTTTCGTTGTAAATTATAATGCTTTAAATTTAACTTGCTTAAATAGAGACAAATCTAACCCTAATGAGTTTGGTTAATGGGTCTCATATACAAATATTAATATGCAAGTAAGTTGGTTAAATCGTTATTTTGGTAAACCCTTCGTTAACACATCGGCCAGCTGATGTCCAGAAGGAATGTAGGCTGTAGTTATCAATCCAACTACGACTTCTCTTTGATTAAATGCACATCAATTTCAGTGTATCTATAAATTTTCTAGCACTTGTTTCATCCACAATAGTTCACAAATTCTTAGTGGCATGACTCTAAATTCTCCTTCAATGCTTTATCGAGCAACTACGCTTTGCCTTTTACTCCTACTAGAAACAAGGTTTCAACACAAGAAAGTACAACAAGAAATAGATCTTTTATCATTCAAAGAACATGCATACTTAACATCAGTGAAAAAGCACCATTATTAGACTTCCACCTCTTTTAAACAAGAGTCCTCTCCTTGGAGTGACTTTCAGATATCGTAGAACACAATCTACAATTTTCATGTGTCTCACCCTCTGGTCATGCATGAATTGGCTCACCACACTCGATGCATATGCCACATCAGGCCCAGTGTGTGCCAAATCACATTTCCTATTAATCTCTAATACCGTCCCCTTATTAACATTGGCCTTTTCCTCCTCAAAACGTATCCTATGATTTTGCTCAACGGGAACACTTTCCAGTTTACATCCAAGTTTTCCGCTTTCCTACAAAAAATCAAGCACATACTTCCTTTGAGAGATAAAAATGTCTTGCATTGAGTAGGCTACCTCCATTACCAAGAAATACTTGAGTTGTTTAAGGGTTTTCACCTCAAATTCTATTGATAATTTTCTTTTGACCAGTTGTCTTTCAGTCAAATCATCTCCTGTAACTATAATATCATAATCATAAACAAGTATAATCAGTTTTTCTCCATGCGAATGTTTGAAAAATAATGTATGATCCTACTGGCTTTGCTTATAGCAGCCGAAGCACACCATTGTCTTTGTGAATATTCCAAACCATACTAGAAGGGACTACTTTAGTCCATATAACACCTTCAATTGACACACGTTTAGCTCCACTTGTGAGACTAAAGCCAGGTGGAATCTCCATGTACACCTCCTCCTCTAGGTCTCCATGCAAGAACATATTTTTAACATGAAATTGTTGCAATTCCCATCCAAATTAAGCAGCAAGAGATAGTAAGATTCAAACAATATTCATCTTTGTCACTGGTGCAATTGTCTCCTCATAATCAATTTCATATGTTAGATTATAACCTTTTCCCATTAGTCTTTCCTTGTAACAATCAATGGTTCCATCTAATTTGTGCTTTACAATATATATCCATCTGCATCCAACTGGATTCTTTCCTAACTTGCCTCTCAACAATCTCCCTAGTACCTTTTTTCTCAAGAGCTTTCGTTTCCTCATTCATATCTCCAACCTAATTTCTATCTTCAAATGCTTCTTCAACAAATGAGGGTATTCTCACATAATTAATAGCTGCAATAATTTTTTCATATTGCATGAAAAGAAGTTTGGTGTAGACACATTGAGAAATAGGATGTCTATATTTAAATTGACATGATCTTTTATCCTTTCTCAAAGTAATGGGTAAATTAACAAGATTAGTATAACAAGTATCAAACATTTTAGAATCACCAATAGAGGAATCGTTTTCAGTACTTACCCCAGGTTCAAGCAATTGTAGTTGTTTCATAAGCATATCAAATTTATTTCTTCTCTGATACATTACAATTGAAGCAAAAGGAGTTGATTCATCCAAAATAGTAGAGAATGAAAGAACCAAAATAGAGACATACTTTGTTGTAAAATTAGGAATAAATTATCTCTACAAATAATAATCAAAATATAAATAGAAGAACAATGTTATATGATGAGTCAAGAACAATGTTATATAACATTGTTCTTCTCAACTCCTTATTATTGAAAATCTTGTGGACCTTATCTTGGAATAGAAGAAAACTGTGCACATCGGAAAATAACGAATTCACAAATTGACATGCAATTACAAGTTTTGTTAAAAGAAAAAATAACAATCTTGAGACTGAAGTAGGGGATAAAATAGAGCCAAAATCCAACAAGAATGAGACAAAACACAACGAGAAAGATATTGCAAAGAAACGAAATCAGAAACTAACAATCGACCAAAATACGTAAAATCAACATGAAATAGGCTCCAAAACATCAAATTCATTCATCCATCATTAAACAAAAAATCGAGGCAACTAATCGACGTCATCTAAGAAACGATCCCCATCCTTCAATAAAAACGAGATGAATTGCTGCAAGAGCAAGAATATTTTAATAAGATGAACCTGAAGAAACACTATTACAAAATTTTAGAAAGTGTCAAAAAGTTTGTCAAGTATTACTACTCTGATTAAATAATAGGAGATCCTTACCACCACTTTGACCACATAGAAGTCTTTTATTTGTCTTGAATGAATACTCATACTACCTCTATTTGAACCAAGGTTGTCAAAATCGGGATTTTGCTTCAGGTTGAAAGAGAAGAGCAAAATCGACAATCGTAAAATCGCAACCAAAATCGAAGGATTTTACTCAACTACTTTTGTAGAATCGATATAAGAAATTGTAAAATTGCAATTAAAATCAATTGATTTTACCAAAAAAATAATACTAAATATATGTTATAAATGGTATATAGTCATAAATGACTTCGTTTATAAGAAATCGTAAAATCGCAATCAAAATCGATGGATTTTGCCTATTTTAGGATTCTACTATGAATTTGAGTCATTGAAGATGAAGAAAGTCGCAAAATCATTGATTTTAGGATTTAAGTCGGGATTTTGACAACAATGATTTGAACTATGAAACAGTTTTATAACAATACATATTGACAATTACAAAAGTATTTAGTCATACTTTCTTGCCAAATCTTAATATTCCTTTAGAAACAATTACACACAATACTCATCATGGTAAAATATAACCTACTGCACTGGTTAGTTGAAGCTCAGTTAGTACTGTGACAGCTGTCACTTGATGATTGGTTCAATTAGGAACCTTGGCCAGCAAGTCTTTCAATTGGGAACACTGCTTAAAGTATGTGGAATGTTGATAAATTTAAAACGCGACTATTGAATAATTGAATCTATAAATGTCATTGTTTATGCACCTTTCGTTTGCTAGCTGCTTCCAGGACAGGAACAGACTTGTCAAAAGACTTGAGTATGTAATTTGATAACAGTAAAATATTGATTGAGGTAGAAAGCAAGCTCATAGATGTTTTTCTTTTGTTACTTTCTCAGGTTATCTATTTGTATATGATTTCCATTTTCGGCATGCACTTCACTTTTCTACATGATCAATTTTATTCACTTGTTTATTGTTTTCAAAGATAAATTGGGTATTTAGAAATCTTCGTAAAGGATCTTAAACCTAAATATTGGAAGCAATGCTTGTTTGAGATTTTTGAAATATTTGTTTGAACAAAATAAAAAAACAATTCCAATACAAGCACGATACAATTTAAATATGCCTAAATTTGATCTATTGAAATTTGTTTAGATGGCAAGTTTCCTAACTGATTTGGCGAAGACATATGTGGAGAAATTGATAAATGGGGCGATTGCAGAATCAAGTTATATATGTTGCTTCACGTGCATTGCTAAGGATTTCGAAGAAGAAAAAGAAAGGTTGGAAATAGAAAGGACAACTCTCAAGCAGCGTGTTGACGTGGCAACAAGAAAAGGAGATGATCTTCAACGTAAAGCTCTTTTTTGGGAAGATGAAGCTGAAAAGCTCATTCGAGAAGAGACCAAAACAAAACAAAAATGCCTTTTTGGAGTTTTCCCCCATTGCATATGGCGATATAGAAGGGGAAAGGATCTGGCAAATAAAACGGAGCAAATTAAAAATCTGATTGAAACTGGAAGGGAACTTGCAATTGGACTTCCTGCTCGTCTTCCAGATGTTGAGCGTTATTCATCAGGACACTATATATCCTTTGAAAGTAGAAAATCCAAATACAAAGAACTTTTAGATGCTCTGAAAGATGACAACAATTATATAACCGGGTTGCATGGGATGGGTGGCACAGGAAAAACTTTATTGGCCAAAGAAGTGGGTATGGAACTTAAGCAATCCAAACAATTTACTCATGTCATCGATACGACTGTGTCATATACTCCTGATTATAGAGAGATTCAAAATGATATTGCTGGACGCTTGGGATTGGATTTTAAAGACTGTAGTGAATCAGACCGACCCAAAAAACTATGGAGCAGATTAACCAATGGTGAGAAGATTCTTCTAATATTAGATGATGTGTGGAGAGATGTTGATTTTAATGAAATTGGTATTTCATACAGTGACAATCACAAAGGCTGTAGAATTCTTGTAACCACGCGCAATCTCGATGTCTGCAACAGATTAGGATGCAGTAAGACAATCCAACTGGAGCTCTTGTCTGATGAAGAGGCATGGACCATGTTCCAAAGGCATGCTGGTCTATCAGAAATTTCAACTAAAAGTTTGCTTGACAAGGGCCGTAAAATTTCAAATGAATGCAAAGGGTTACCAATTGCAATTGCTGTTATCGCCAGTAGATTGAAGGGCATAGAACATCCGGAAGAGTGGGATGGGACCTTAAAATCGTTGCAGAAACCCATGCACGGTGTTGATGATGATCTTGTTAAAATTTATAAATGCTTGCAAGTTAGCTATGATAATATGAAAAATGAGAAGGCCAAGAGACTATTCCTCTTGTGCTCTATATTTCCAGAAGATGAGGAAATTGATATTGAAACTTTAACTCGACTTGGCATTGGGGGAGGCCTTTTTGGTGAAAGCTATTGCAGCTACGAAGATGCTCGAATTCAAGTAGTTATGTCCAAAAATAAACTCCTAGATTCTTGTTTATTGTTGGAGGCCAGTCAATACAGCGTGAAAATGCACGACTTGGTTCGTGATGTAGCCCAATGGATAGCGAACAAAGAGATCCAGACAGTAATGTTGGAGGATAAAAATCAAAAGGCAAGGGTTGAAAGGAATAAGAATATTAAATATTTGTTCTATGAAGGAAATCAAAGGGATTTGTTTTCCTGTAAGCTTGATAGTTCAATGCTTGAGATTCTAATTGTCACCATGTATGAGGATGATGATTGCCACGACGAGAACACCGAAGTCCCAAATTCACTTTTTGAAAATAATAGTGGCCTTCGAGTTTTTTCTTTTTCTTGTGTGTTTTTTCATGGAACACTATCGTTACCTCAATCAATTCAGTCATTGAAGAACATTCGATCTCTTTTTCTTAACTCTGTAGATTTGGGTGACATCTCTATTTTGGGAAACCTTCAAAGTCTTGAGACTCTTGATTTTATTGATTGTAAAATTAATGAATTGCCACACAAGATTACAAAACTGGAGAAACTTAGATTATTGAACTTGAGCCATTGTGATATTGCAAGGAATAATCCTTTTGAAGTGATTGAAGGATGCTCATCACTTGAAGAGTTGTATTTCACAGCTAGCTTTAATGAATTTTGCCGAGAAATAACTTTCCCTGAATTGCAAAGGTTTCATCTCAATTATTATTCAGAGGATGACTTATTGTTGAAGTGTGTGTCTCTTGTAGACAACGATGAGGTTTTCCTATCTGAAACAACACTGAAGTATTGTATGAAAGAGGCAGAGGTTCTTAGACTAAGAAGAATAGATGTGGGATGGAGAAATATCATACCTGATATTGTTCCTGTGGATCAAGGTATGAATCATCTAATCGAGCTTGGTTTGAGATGCTTTTCACAACTACAATGCCTCATTGACACTAAAGATAATGAATCTCAAGTATTGAATGTCTTCTCCAAGTTGGTCGTATTAGATCTTTGTGAATTTGAAAATTTGAAAGAATTGTGCAATGGTCCTCTTTCCTTTGACTCTCTGAAGAGATTAGAGAATCTAACAATCAAGGATTGCAAAAGCTTCCAAAGCTTATTTAAGTGCAACCTAAACCTCTGCAATCTAAAGAGTGTGTATTTGGAGGGATGCCCGATGTTGATCTCTGTATTTCAACTGTCAACTGCTCGTAGTATGACGTTGTTGGAGAGCTTGACAATAAGAGACTGTGGACATCTTGAATACATAATAGATGAAAGAATGGGGGAGGAATCGAGAGGTGAAATAGTTGACGATGATAATGATAACACAAGTCATGGCTCAATGTTTCAGAAACTGAAAGTTATTAGGATTGAGGGGTGTCCAAGAATTGAATTAATACTTCCACTTGTCTCTGCTCGTGATTTTCCAGCACTAGAATCCATCACAATAAAAAGTTGTGATAAGCTGAATTACATATTTGGAAAAGATGTCACACTTGATTCCCTCACAGAAATGGAGCTTTATAGTTTACCAAATTGGATTGACATTTTCCCAGAATGTAAAGGTATCACGTCTTTGTCCATTAATAGGTCATCTTCCATTTTTGGAGATGCTTCCAAGACACAAGCACAATCAGACCCAATTAAATGCCGTATCTTTTCATGGGCAAGTATATATTGTTGTGGTAAAAAATATGGACACAAATTGAGGAGTACCACAAGTACTAAATTCCTACCTTCTGAGGATCAACCGTACAACAAGTTAATGGTAAACCTCCTACCTTCTTCTGCAATGTTATTTTTAAATGTGGAGAAGTGGGATATCTAGGGTTCGAACCCTAGCCCCTGCATATATTATGCAATGTCTCTACCAATTGAGCTAAGCTCACGGAGACTAAGTTAATTGCATTTTCCTGAATTTTATACACGCACATTGAGATTATTTAACTTTTTTCTTTACAAATTTAACTTATATTTTTATTTCAATTACATAATTGCAGGAATCAAATTCATATCACCTTAACATATGGGAACGTACTCAATGTCTTTCAAGACAATCACATATCATGTTCAATATTAAAGAGATTAAACTGTGGAATATTTCAAATATTAAATCGGTGTTTATCCTATCGATTGCTCCAAGAATGTTGTTGGAGACTTTGTGGATTAGCTGCTGTAATGAATTGAAGCACATTATAATAGACACGGGAGATCATGACAACACTGGTGGCAATGACTGGGGCACTGTCTTCCCAAAATTTAGAAAGGTTGAAGTTGAAGATTGTAAGCAATTGGAATACATAGTTGGACACTACACTGATCATCATAAAAACCACATTGAGATTCACCTTCATCTTTCAGCTTTGGAATGTCTCCATCTTTGGCATCTGCCAAGTTTAGTCGGCATGTGTCCAAAACAATATCACACAACATTTCCACCTTTGGAAGAACTATATATCATAAATTGCTCACAGTTTGCTATTAAATCTATTGGTGATTTCATAACCCATCATTCGGAAACAAGATCTGTGGAAAATACACTCATCAAGGTATCCCTATTTCTATATATCTTTGTTGCTTGTAAATCTACTCAGTGATTGCAATTGATAGCTACTTAGAAATTGAATAAAATTAAGAAATGTGACAAATGGGAATGACAAATTTAACCTCCCACTACTTTGCTTCACTTGCACACAATCTCAACGGCTAATTAATGCATGTGGTTTAGCAAAACGGAGTACTTCAAATTTTCAATACAAACAAGGCATGGAAACGTAGATGGGAAACTAAGTAACCGTGAGTTCAGTGACAAGCCATGATCACGTTAGTTACCACCCCGAGCTATTCTTGGCAGATTGTGTGCTATGAGTCGACACACAGTTAACGTTTACTTTTCGTCGACTAGTATTCTGTCAAATTTATGTCTTGATATAACATGTGTTTGAAATGGTCACACTCACACCCCCCACTATTCGTACTTGTAGGAAGAATCCGTTATGGCATGATATTCTACATAGTCATGTTTTGTAATCCTTTTCTTTATGTTGACTGATGGTCCTCTTCCATAAACTTTATTTTCCTCCGGTAACACGTATATCTCTTGAAATTTTTCTTCCATGAACTCCATTATCACCCCAAAATTTGGACGGAAGAAGGTGTGATGAATGGCGTGAAAGAAGTATTTTTTATATGAATGATTTCAAGGGATTTAGAAATTTCATGAACTACTTCAGATCATTTCTGACTATTTATCACCATGAGGAAGAAGTGAAGCAGAGCAGTAATAAGCTTATTTTATGCATGTGCTTATTCCCCCTTTTTTCTTTCTTTCAGGAATTGAGTGAGAATGTGGAGCATTTTATCTCTTTGAAAAGACTCATGGTAGATAATAACTCCAAAGTAGAAAGTATCTTTTGTCTCAATGAAATCAATGAAGAGGAAATGAACTTAGGTTTTGAAGACATTGATTTGTATGTTCTGCCTATGATGCAATTCCTATTTGTGGGTCCCAAAAATTCATTTTCACTCCAAAACCTTACAAGATTAAAAATCATGAAATGTGAAAAATTGAAAACTGTTTTTTCCACTTCTATAATAAGGTGTCTACCACAGTTGCTTTATATGAGGATTGAAGACTGCAAAGAGTTGAATCATATGATTGAAGATGATTTGGAGAATAAATCCACAAATTTTTTGTCTACAAAGACATGCTTCCCAAAGCTAAAAACACTTGTTGTACAAAAGTGCAATCAGTTGAAATATGTCTTTCCAATGTCCATATGCAAAGAGCTTCCTGAGCTAGATATTCTAATGATAAGAGAAGCAGATGAGCTAGAGGAAATATTCGTAAGTGAATGCGATGATCAGAAAGTGGAGATTCCAAATATGAAATTTGTCGTATTTGAAAATCTACCAAGCCTCTGTCATGTCCATGGAATTCAATTTCAAGCTGTAAAACATCATTTGGTACAGAATTGTCAAAAACTCTCTCTATCTTCAGCATCAGCAGCAGACCTCGAAAGTGATATTCGTCATTTGAAGTTTGGCTATGGTACATACTCTATCCAATATTTCTAAAAACTATTACATTTTGGTTGTAAATAATTACATATCATGCATTATTATTTACAGAAATGAAAACATACCAAGGATTAGATTTCAGGATGATTTTCCTATAAACTTGATCTCAAATTTTTCCTCTTTGATAAATTATACCATTTGGTTAAAGGATAGAAACAATTGAAGCTTCTAAAGTACTTCTAAATTGTAAGAGCTCGTGAAGTGACCTATCTAATACAAACTTTAATTCTATATAAATGATAAAAGTGGTAAGATTTTAATTATGAGGCATATAGATAAACATTAGTGTACACTTCAGAACTTTTTTTTTTGGATCAAAGCACTAAAATATAAAAGACAGGAGTTGCCTCAACCAAGACAGGAGATGCCTGAACCTATGAAAAGAAAATCCAGAGCTATCCCTAGACAGGAAAGGTCCTAAAAATACTAGGCAGTTTATGACCATTTTGCCATAACAACTGCTACAAGACTACCCTCCCTATGAAAAAGTTTACAAAATAATTGACATTTCTTGTGATTCTATTGCAATAAAACTAACTATTCCGTAGTTGCCAAATCAATTTTGAAGGTACCCTTTTGGGCACGGGTCCTCATTCCGGCTGAGTTGAAGCTACCAGGCTTCACTTTAATCACATGCTTCTTTTTCTTTTTCTCTGCTTTAGTGCTCTCAAATAGGCTAGGATAATGCTGCTCAAAGTCTGATACAATTGCTTCAGCGATGTCCTCTTCTACCTCACCCTGTTCTACCTCATCCCCCCAGAATTTGGAAATAATTTGCACACTCTTTAGGGCTGCAGTAGAAAGGGGTTTGGAAGCAGGAATCAAGGTTTGGCTTGAAGGGAGCTTGTCATTTGTCAAGCCAGCAAACTTGGTGGTAACAGGTTGCGGCATAGGAACGGGAGCTAATTCAACATCCTCGGTAGGAGTGACAATAGGTGCATCATGGACAGCCTTCTGCATGTCAGATGAAGCATCTATGTTCTCCAATTCCTCAGACAAAGCCTCCCCCAAATCCACAAGGTTCACAACATCCAAAGAAGAAAAAGAATTTTGTAGTTCTAGGCTCAAATCTTCTGTACACTCCTGCACAATAGCTGCAATGTCTTCATTGGGTTGATTGACTCTAATGGTGTCACAGTGAGTTGTGATTTGAGCTTGAGATATATGAGCAACCTCAGAATGGATGCCAACATCCACCTTCCGGGTTTGAGTGACAGAATTGTGTTTTAGCAGATTAGCTATGCCTTCAGTGTTAACCAAATTGATAGAATGCACAACAGCTTTATCTTTAGCTTGGTGGTTACTAACACAATTCAAGTCACTATTCAAATCCGGCCTATTGAATGAAACTGAAGCATTCCTTCTCTTGGAACTCGGCTGCACAAAATGAGTGAAATTAGCTCGCTGCAATGTCAAGTTTGTGCCATGATTGGTTGTGGGTGATGTAAGATCCTGAGGGACATACTGTTGCGTTCCTTTAGGATCAGGTATGTGAGATTTACTCACCCCTTTTTTTACCTTGTACAAAAGTTTCTTGGACCTTACCAACACCTAGCCTCTTACATTGTTGAATGCTATGACCCAAAGTCTTGCAATGTGAATAGAAGAGGGGTTTCCTCTCATACTGAATTTCAACAGGAAATGCGTAGCCTTCTCTTTCAACCAGCACCGATTCAAATAGTTTCCCTGACATGTCAACATCTACTAGAACTCGAGCATAAATCCCAAAAAGCCTAGACTTCTTAGCATCATCAACCAACAGAGGAGTACCAACCCCAGAAGCTATCTCAAGGAGTGTTTTCTCCCTCCAATACTCTTGTGGCAGTGCATCAATCTAATCCAGATTTGTGTGTGTTTGTTGCTGGGATACCAGGCCTAAGAGTTATGGTACCTTGTGCAAGAGCTTGCCTCATATCTGCAATCGAATTAAATGTGAATTCGAAGCAACCCCGAGCAAGAGGTGTTACAGACCAGTTGCTTAAATTCGTCCATATGCTCTTCAGCTTGAGTTTCAAAGCCTGTGTTGTAAGAGGAACATCGTTCTTCAGCATAGTGACTCTTCCTTGTAGGTGAGTGCTGCAGTCCTTGAACTCAGCTTCGTAGTCCGCTTCGGTGATTCGAACCCGAAGCATATCGCCGAAAATCACAGCGCGGAGGGAGCGGAGTCGCTTCGGAGTCACAATCCACCGCCACAGCCTGTGCGAAGGATTTTTTCGGCACCGGCGTTTCTGTTGAAGCGAGAAACGGCCAAGGACAAATCGACGAAGCCATCCAAACTGGAAAACCAGATGAAATCAAAATCTGACCGGAGAAATATGAGATTCAATGGAAAACCTTAGGATGCGAATTGAGAAAACCAGAACGTCCCAATAGCGCTGAAATCGCCACGGGAAAGAAGGAAAAGACTGAAAACCGGTTGAAATTGAACAAAGGAGGTGGAAAAACCCTCCCCGGAGCTTCACCGGAGAGAGGGTGAGTCACCGGAGAGAGGAAGTTATGGTTGGGTATGAGAGAACGCCGGCTTCAGTTCCATTTCGGGCTTACACTTCTGAACTTGAAAATAAGGTTTTCTTATTGAAAGTGGACAGTTTGTTCTATTATTATTCTCACGAGGAACTCCGCTAGTCAAATTTATAAGAAACTATTCATCTTTCAGGTTCATTAAATAATTGATGTATCTAGATTATATTATACTCGATATATATATATATATATATATATATATATTATAAAATGAAACTAAA
>Ga0315913_1006442_pt1 | contig 14191 bp, 7 predicted proteins | sample MpolsnodulesMG_FD_207736 | JGI IMG/M metagenome (GOLD analysis project Ga0315913, IMG submission 207736) | Medicago polymorpha root nodule microbial communities from Los Angeles, California, United States - small nodules | ecosystem: Host-associated > Plants > Roots > Nodule | place: USA... | reverse complement strand
TATATTGTAATATCCCGCTTATTAGTTTGTGGTATCCGTTAACTCGCCTTATGCGCGTATTAGATTGAGGGGCATGTTTGAAATTGCGCTTAGAGGCTTTATAAGGGGGTTTAGACCCAAAACAATTCATTCTTGCTTGCCATTTCTCTCTCTAGTTTGCAAGGACAGATTCTGTCCTCCCTCTCCCTCTCTTGAACTCAGCCCACTCTCCCTCTCCTTCATCCAATCCTTCCAACCATTTGAGGGTATAATCATGCTGCATGTTAGGAGACTTGGATGAACAAGTAGGTTTCAAGCCAAAACTCATTCAAGTTCCTTTCTTCTCATCCTTTTGGTGTGGATCAGACCTGCAATTGTGTGTGTGTGTGTGTGCATGTTCTTCCTTACTTGCAGGTGAGTTCTTTAGATAGCTTGTTTTCCCTTGGGCTGTTATGTGTGTTGTGTGAGATAATGCATTGTTACAAATTTTGAACTTGTGGTTCAGAACCCCTTTTTGCCATTCATTGTTGGATCTATGCAAATTGTTACCATGCATTGGTTTTAAACTGTTTTTCAGGTACCCTAGATGTATTGTGGATGTTAGGACTTGATTATTGGGGTTTTTACACTAAAAATACGATTTCTGCACTTCTGGACCGATGAATGCTCGCTTAAGCGTGCAAAACGTCGTAACTAAGGCTCTGCACGCTTACAGGTACGCTTAAGCGTACTGGCAAGCGAACTGCACGCTTGGGAGCACGCTTAAGCGTACAACCTTTTTACAGCATGTCTTGAAAACCTTCTTTGTGGTCCAGAGTGTCGTTCGATGCTTTTCTTTGCAAACTTTTGTAACTTAAACGAAACCTCATTGTCAAGAAACTAAGGTGCAATACATGTAAAGATATCACAAATGAGTGGCATGAGAAACATTAGCATTTCTCCAAGGATAAGTGGCATACGAGAGTACGATAATATTCGTATAATACGTTCGGGTAGGAAGCAAGCCTAAGAATGGGAAAACTATAGAGCCTCGACGTAGATCGCCGAGAATTAGTATAAGCTTCTATGTAGAAATAAACTTAGTTAGTGTATCAGATATTCTTACGATCGTAAACATATCAGGTATATGTTACAAAATTATGTTCAGGTAATTATAATCAGTTAAGTTCTGGCTTCAGATAAGCTTCAGATTATGTCTGGATAGGTCAGCCCGCAAGGGAACCTTCACGACCAGGGAGTCCGGTTCTAGCCCTTAGATAGGGAATTTAGCCGGTCAGCAGTGGAATGTGGCTGGGGTTACTCCACCCGGTGCATTCCATAAAATGAACTCAGATAATAATGTTTGTTCAACGCTAACCTCTAACATAATGATTATGAATATGATTACAGTATATTGTTAAACATGTACATATTTATGCAGGTTCGTGCACGTAGAGCAATCCATGAAGCTATGCCGATGACGATCTCAGAATCCCCCGATCGTCCGGTTTAGGATCGTGTCATGAGTATGTTATGATTAGGCCTCGATACGTTTAGTGTATCTTGGCATAGCGGTCTTAGGTTCCCTTTAACCGTCATGACACGTATAATATAAGTCAAGACCTATATGACAAATTAAGTTGAACTCCAAGACGGACCTAGTATGCACGACCGTCTAGGTAAACAAGCCCACACACGTATAATCAACCGCCAGGTTGTAATGTAGACACGAGGTGACCATAGGTTGTCCCCGAAGTCACCTCTAGCCTAGGTTTTAGGTGGAACTCACTGAGGCATTATGTCTCATCCCACTCCTTCTTTGTTCAGGTTCACAGGTTGTTCGAGGCAAGGGTAAGGAGAAGGCTTTGGACTGATCGTGCTTATCGGATCTATGCTTATGTTATCTAGCTACTGTTATGTTATTTTAGCTATATGTATCATGATGAAACTGATTGTACTTGTTTCATTAGACTGGCTACGCATAAATAATGTAATATATGACTTGAGATGACTCATGTATCAGGATCTCGACTTACGTTGTATTTTCGCATTGTATGATTAATGTATCCAGTATCAGTTATAACGTACGTGTTAAATATTCTAGACTCTTTTAATATGGGCGTTACATATATATATTTCAAAGTCAATCACTAACACTCGACTAAGATCATAATATTATTATGATCAAAAAAGGATGGAAAGATTAATTGAATAGTGATCCATAAATTGAAACCGATGTGTATGTGTCTTCTTTACAATTCATGTGCAGCATACTATAACTCCAATTTGGCATGTCGTGCCAAATTATATAAATATAGGTAATTTTCATGAGTTTCTAGCCCTCTATAAGCAACAAATCCTTCTTTGATTTACCAATACTTGGATTATACACAAGGTTGAAAATTAACTACACCCGCAATAGTTAAATCCTATATTTTAAATAAACCTTCAAACCTAAGGAAACCAACACATAACTATCTATGTCCACCAGAAACAGAATATCCACTATTCTTTTGCATCAAGATCACTATCACCTATTCCATTCTAGGAGATCATATATTACATCCAAATACCTACTTAAAATTTATCTACTAATCCTACTTTCATACAAATGTCACAAGTAACCCACAACATATTTTTTCCAATCAACAACAATCACACATAATTACACCAACATAAAATAACACGAATTTAATCATAAGTTTGTCAAAGGAATAAGAAAACAACGAAAATTTAAAACCCTTCACTACTCACATGAGAACACAACCCTTATGATAAATAAAACTCCCCCTTATCTCTAGTTTGCAGAATTTGAATGAATCCCTACGGTGAAATCTCTCTCCAGGTTCATCTCACTATGCCTATTCTCTCCACAACCGTAGTTTTCCTTTGATCTCTAGTCGTTTTCTTTGTAATGCTAATTCTCTATTGTTCCTCACTATTTATAAAGACTATTTAGGTTTTAATTCTTCTGAAACTCTACCCGTTATCTTTTAACAAATTCAGATTTTATTTATTTTTATTTTCTCACATAATCTTTAGACAGATTTACTATTTGTACCTCACTTCCCTATTCTCACCAAAAAGGCAATTTTCTTCTTAAAATTTACTTTCTCTCATTCTCTTTTTAATTAGGATTTTTCTATCATGTGTAAATTTGCACATGATAAGAAGTTTAAAATAAAAAATTTGTATTGGAACTTGCACATTTAATATTAAGTATAAAACATTTGAATAAATAATTGTTGTTTTCCAAGAAAAAGTTACTACTATTAGTTGTTTTAACATTTGCAATGTTGCACATGTTAGAAAAACCCTTTTAATTGAACTACTACCATTAATTAAAGCTATAGATTATTTATACTACCCTTATTAATCCAATGTGTCTATCCCAATTAACTAATAACACATCCAAACATGTCAAAAACTAATTTAATTCAAATAACAATAATTATAAAATAATAATGTCAAACAGTCAATAATAATAATAATATCTAATAAATTAATATTAAAAATAGGGGTGTTACATTATACACTTACAAAGAATGGTTTGTAACTGTTATTATATGAATGAATGTTTAATTAAATTTGTAATAGCTTGATATTTTTTGTTGTAGATATTCTACATGAATAGGAACCCACATGTTATGGGTTTTACAAGAGGCTTCATAGGCCAAGGGGTAACCGAATGGTTCAATGAAAACCAAGCAAAGATTGTTGTAAGTATATGTGTTATCTTAAAGGAACTAATTATGTTTTTTTCTTTTAAATTAAGATACATGAAACCACAATTACAGATAAATTGTACAAATTATAATTGTCATATCTACCTTTATCTTTCTTTGAAGTTTGACAATAACATGATCTTCTCAATTAAATATGTTGAGTTTTTATTATTTCTGTTGCTGGATGACATGCCAATTGAGAAATATTTGATGGATAAAATTCTACCTTGTATTATTTGTGTAATTGGTAGCATACATACTTTTAGAAATAAAAGTATAGGTTATATGTATGCCATCATTTGTCTAATGGATGGTGGTTTCTTGTCATTCCTTTCTCTTTTTTAGTGTTCATTTTCTCTTTTCTTCTTATTTTCGGTTCTCTTCTCTCCCTCTCCTTCTTTCCACAATTTCTTTCTTTTTCTCACTCTCACTATCTCTCGTATCATTTCTTCCTATAATATCATTCTTTATTCTTGTTATTCTCATAACTACAGTCTACACATGATATTAATTGAGCTTGATACTTATGTTTCAGTGAGTTTCTCTATTTGGTCTAATTTGCTAATACTAATTGAAATTTTACAAACATGATTAATTGTTAATACTAAAAAGAGTCATTCCTTACATACTATTTACAATAATAAGTAAAAATGATAATAATAGTAATAATAATAAGATAAGGTTTAGTGATGAAGATGGGAATGTTATAATTTATGTAATATTATGTGGTATGAGATTATGGTGTGGAACTTTCAATAAGTAATGCCTGGATTATTGTGCAATATATGTTTATATTTTTCATATTCACCATCCTACTTGTTCTCCATTAAGTGTTGTTTTAATTTAATTTTTCTTTTTTTTAAAAAAAAATATTGAATTATTATTATATTTTTAGGAAATGGATAAAAAAAAAAAGACAAATCCTCATATGGTGAGGGCAGTAGTCATTGGTCTATGATACATTCAGATAATAACATATACATAAAAGTATTTGGTTGTATCAACAAGTAGGGATATGTATCCCTAAAAAAACAAGAATGGGTGTATATTTAGATTAGGGTTTCAATTTGCTTCTATTAAAGAATTTACAAAAAAATAATAATAATGATACAACATAATCAGAAGAGGTTGCTACATTAAAATATAAAATTCAAGCATTGACAAAATACTCTTGAAGAAGAAAGTATAAAACAAACATTGAATTGATGCTAGCAGGTGTTACTAAAACTTATGTTGCGAATGAAGGAGAGGATGGTATTGGCATGAAAGGAGAGGATGATAACATCAACGACATGGGGCAATATAATACAGATGATGATCCTTTCATCAATTATATTCATATTTCTATAGTACTAATTTTATTTTAAAATTGTGGACATTTTTATTATGACTAGTTTTTATTTAACTATATTTTGTAAATGTATTGTAAGGATCATATTTCTTATGAATGACATTATCAGTTCAAATTTTGTCCATTATAATATATAGATAGACTATGTTATGAATGATGAATAAATTAAAAAAAAAAATAGATTTAGAGATGGAATCATCTATCTCTGTGTATTGTTAGCATTAGATTTTTCTTTCTAGCAAAATCTCGTATTTTGGGGAGGAATTCTTGAATCATGTACTATGTCTTTGATTCCGTCTCTAATATGGCTGAAGATAGAATTGGTCAATTTTAGACACGAATTTGGTATGTCTTTAATCTCATTTTTTTAGTAGTGTTACAGAGTTTGAAGTAAAATAGTTTTATATTTAATTAATTATTAAAAATATTATAATAGGCGGTGGTTTTGAAAATAAATGGGATATGCCTAAGTTAATGGCAATGGCAATGGCAATTCATCCAAAATTAGTGTCATATTTTACCAAAATCTTAGAATACAAGACCTATTGCAAGGTCCGTGTAATAGAAAAAATACAAATAAAAAAACATATAATTTCCTTAAAAAAAAATATAATTATTAGGTGCCAACAAAATAATGAAATGATAATTATAGAATATTTCAGCATAAGATATATGCATAGATTTTCTTCCAGAGTAAGAACTCGTTCTTTCATTCATGGAGTAAGTGTACTCTCTTGGTTATGGCACTCAAACATTGGTAACACACATCTTTCTACATATGTTGTTAATACACAACCACTTGCGATTCAAACTTGTTGGGCAATCAGCATCCGTTGTACATTTAATAAGCTCTATAATAATTAAAAACGATATAATAATGTTATAAAATAAAATGAGATAAAAGATTATGTACGGAAAAAAAAAACTAAAGAAAATTCGGAAATGATTGAAAAATAGCTTACCACCGTCAACCTTCATTACAACAAGAAATGGAGAAAGAAATATAATTACAGAATAAACAAACTTGAGTGTTTTAGCCATATTTTTCTGCCTTTATATATAACAAATATAATATAGTTTGCTCTTTTTATAGTGTATTAAGCGCATGGTGTGCTCAAATTACTGAAATATTTTTAGCATTTAAAGAGTTGTTAGAAACCTATGTAAAATTAAAATAATTATTAAATGTCTCTTAAATACATCGATGTGTTGTCTTTTTCGTTTTAGTACATTTACTAAAGGGGTAGCGTAAAACTTGCTAATATAATATGAATTCGCTCGTTTTTAATGAACTTTTCATTATTTGATGATAGAAAAGGGAAATTATAAATAGTAATAATAATAATAATAATAATAATTCACAATTGGTGTAAACTCATAGTTACGCATAGTTTTGTCGTTGCCTGATTAATTCAATATTAAGATTTACATAAATATTTTGTTTCACAATGATATAAAAAATAGATTAGGACTTATGAGATCACACAAGATATTTTTTGAAAGAGGCTTCTCATTGATATTTAATGAATTCCTAATTTGATTTGTCCCTAAACCAAGTCTATTTTAAGGGCCCTAAACTAAGTCTATTAATATACAAAATAATAGTGTATTAATTACTAACAATAACAATTTTTTTTGAAATGATTCACACTTCCAAAACCAAAATGATATTATAGAGATATCTTTATGATTAACTGAAATCCAAAATATGTTGGCACCCTAACAAACCAACAATCATTTACAGAACCTTAACCAAAATATCGATGATAATAATAAGAAGGAAAAAAAAAAAGATATTTGTACAACTATTTTACGACAACTTTATTTCTCATTCTCATACTCACATTATATTTTCCTTTCTCTCTCTATTGATTTGGTTTCCGTGTTAATACTTACTTTTCTTTATAAATTTATAGTTGTCCCAAAAGTTGTCACAAATGGTTGTTCAAATAACACACCTAAAAAACAAGGGGTGATATAAAGCAAAATCCATAAAAAAAATAAAATAAAAATAACAGTAGCAAAAATTTGCAGCCAAACCTATCAATAAATAAATCAAAGTCAATGGTAATATCCCATAAAAAATACCATTAGAAAAAACTATAAGCAACTAATTTTATTTGTTGGAAAAAATGCTTCCTTGTATCATTTGTTTAATTGATAGCATACGTACTTCTAGAAAGAAAAGTATCAGTTGCATGTATGTCATCATTTCTCTAATGGATGATGACTTCTGGTCATTCCTTTCTCTCTTTCAGCGTCTCTTTTCTCTCTTCTTAAGTTTGGTTCTCCTCTCTCTCTCTCTCCACACATTTTCTTTATTTTTCTCACTCTCACTATCTCTCATATCATTTCTTCCTATAATATTCTACAATATTCTACTTTATTCTTGTTACTCCCATGCCTACACGTCTACACACAATATCAATTGGAATTGGGCTTAACACTTATGTTTTGGTTAGTTTATTTATTTGGCTTAATTTGGCAATACTAATTGAAATTTCATAAACAAGACTAATTGTCAAAACTAAAAAATAGTCATTGCTTACGTACAATTTAACAACAACAACAACAAGATAATTTTTGGTGATGAAGACGATGATGTTATAATTTCTATCATATTTTATGGTATGTGATTATGGTGTGGAGCTTTCAGTAAGTAATATTATCCTTGTTGTGCAGTATATATGTTTATTTTTTGTTTACTCATCACACTACTTGTTCTCTATTAAGTGTTGTTTTAATTTAATTTATCCTTTTCAAACAAATAAATATTGAATAATAATTATATTTTCAAGAAATATATAGAAAAGTGAGAGGGAACCTTATGTGGTGAGGGAAGTAGTCATCAGAATATGGTACATTCAGATAATAACATATACATGGAAATATTTGGTGGTATCAACAAGAATTGAGGTATATTTAGATTAGGATTTGAAGTTGATTCTATTAAAGCATCTACAAAAAAAAATATCACAATGATACAACATTATTTAAAGAGGTTGCTACATCAAGATATAATCTTCAAGCATTAACAAACCAATTTAAACAAAAGAATCTTGAACAAAAAAGAATAAAACAAACATTGAATGGATGGCATCAGGTGTTTCTAAAAGTTGTGTTAGGAATGAAGGACAGGATTGTATTGCATGGTACGAGAGGATGATTACATCAATGATATGGGTTAATATAACATGGATGATGATCATTTCATCGATTAGATTCATATTTCTATAGTATTAAATTTATTTTTACATTTTTATATGTGTTTAGTCTCTGCAAATAAGGGTCATTTAAAATTTGGTTCATGTATTCGTTAATACTTGCATTTTGTTCTGTTAAAATTTAATCACTTAAAATTCAGTTCCTAAACCCATTTAATCACTGCCACATCACTAATCTAGTGAGGTTGCACTGCTAATTGATTCATACACATACGAAATAACCAAAATACCCTTAGTTGTTCCAGTTAAACAGGAAAGGACCAAAATACCATTCTCTTTCATCTTCTTCCATTGAAGAAGAACAAAGCCAGCATTCGTACTTCTTTTCCATAGATCTCGTCCCAAAACATCAAAACCCAACATTGTTCTTCGGAATTGCGTCGCAAAGTGGATCTTTACTCCGATGAAATCCTCCATCGCACCACCTTTAACAACGGCCGGAAAACGCGCCGGAATAAAAAAAACATAAAAAAACAGAGAATACAAGAAAAATAGTGATTTTGTTTCTGTCCACGCGTTTCATCCTCCAAGAAATCTTCGCCACGAATATCGCCGGTTTCACTAATCTCGTGAATGAGTCTTCACCGGAGAATACAAAATTAAACTCACCGTCACCGAACGAAATCCGGTCACCACTTCCCGATTTCACTAGTGGATTCACCGATTTACTCAAGATTCCAACAACGGTTTCCGTTTCCGCTCTCCTTACATCTTACAAACCCCTCTCCGCCATTTTCGTTTCCACTCTTTGAGATCGATCTTTGAATAAAGGAAAAACAATAACAATGATGTTGTTAAATTTGCAGGGAAATTGTGTGTGTTACTGAATTTGGATTGATGTTGTTAATCGATGTTGATTGAGGGAAGTTGTTTTTGGTGGGGGCGGTGGTGGGAGAGAAGAAAGAAGGAAGAAGAAGGTAATGGTGGAGGAGCCATAAAAGAGAAAAGGAAAAGAAAATGATAGCATGGGTATTTTCGTCGTTTCACACAGCTCTGATAAGATGAGGGGTATTTTCGTCACTTCAAGCCATACTTTGCTGAGTCGAAGAGATACGTCAGATGTTTAGTGACGTGGAAGTGATTAAATGGGTATAGGGACTGAATTTTAAATGATTAAATTTTGGCAGGACAAAATGTCAGGATTAAGGAATACATTGACTGTTTTTTAAATGACCCCTATTTGCAAGGACTAAACACATATAAAAGCCTTATTTTTATGTTGTGGGCAATTTTATTATGACTAGTTGTTATTTAAATATATTTTTACTATGACTATATATTTAAATGTATTGTAAGTGTCATTTTTCTTATGACTGGGGTTATTAGTTCAAAGTTTGTCCATTATAGATTGTGTAATGCATGATGAACAAATAATGGGGTTGTGACCGGTATTTTGGAGAGGAATTATTCATGTCTCTTATTCTATCTCTCATATGGCTAGACACGAATTTGGTCCGTCTTTGATCTCAATTTTTTAGCAATGTCTAATTTTCTTTCCACTTAATTATTAAAAATATAATGAAAGGTGGTGGGTTTTTTTAGGAAGTTATAATTTAGTTCGTTAGAAAATTTGTTGAAGTTTGTTAAGTTTTTGTAATAAAATATAGACTATGTGTTTGTTACTTGTAATGCAATTCATTCAATAAAAATTCCCTTCGATTCTCTTCAATCTCTCTCAATTCTCTCACACCCTTTCTTCTAAAAATTCCCAATTTCACTATTATTCTATCAAATTGGCATCAAGGGCCCGATTACGATCACCATTGTTGAAAAATCTGTGAAAGCAAATGCTATTGATCCAATTATGGGGTGAAGCATATACTATTGTTGCATATCTGTTGGATTTAGATTTCCAAACTATTATATTGGGTTGAGTCACAATCAGGTCGCTCTCTTTAAGATGTTTCGTAGCAATACACAAAATTGTGCAAGACAAGTTATCAATCACGCCGCCTGTAACACCCCAAATTTTATTTATTTTATTTAATATAGTTAATTAAACAATGTCTTGATTTATTATTGTGATGACGAGACATTTTACATGGAAATAAGATGTCGTTGTTGAGAAAATATGATTTTTGGTGATTATTGATACTTTGTGTGAATTAAAATAATCAGGAGAGGAATAATATAATAAACAGTATAGATGGGAGGCGGGAATAGATGTAATAAAATAAATGGGGGAGGAGGGGAAGTAAAATTATGATAACTGGAGGAGAGAGAAATAATAATAGATGAATAGTCCAATTCTCTAATATAAATACAAGAATAGAAAGTCAGAAACCTCATTATTGTTGTACGTGAGAATCAAAGAGAAGAGAAGAGGAAAGGAGGCAACGGGGAGAATCCTTTCATCTTAGGATGCCTTTATTCTATTTGTGATGTTGTTTACTCTTATGAATTTAAGTGTTGTTATGATAAAGATTATGGCAGGAGAATGATGGTGAACAGATGTGATGAGAGTTAATGTTGTTGTTGAAAGATTAGGATTCATAAAACCAAAATTAGGGTAATTGAATTAAGAAGTTAACCGTGAAAAGAGTGTGTGATTGGATAGGTTAAGAGGAAATTAATTTCCAAATGGTAGGGTAACCTGATGACATGTCATCTTACGTTATTCTTATCATGTTTTTCAGTCATTTTTAGTAGGTTTTAGCAGCAAAAAGGAGGAGTATTAGAATGATTGTCTATGATTTTGGGACTTTTGTAATGTTTTCTATATTTGAGTATGTAATTCTAGTTTTCCCGAAACATAGCAATTTTAGGGGGTTTTTGAAGTAATTCACGAAGAAATCATGCAAATCGGCAAATCAAGAACATCCAAAGATTTGTGAAGACATAGGAAGACCAATAGTGAAGATTCAAGAGGCCTCAGGAGACTTACAAGAGAAAGAAATTCTGTTCCAAAGTTCTGAGGCAAGTTATTTGAAGAAGAACACCTAAAACGACGGAAAATCAGAGAAACTGAGCCCGGGAAACAACACCATGCGCCTAGGGAATCATGGCAGTGCGCCATGCGCCTAGGGCATGGTTTTGGAGGCACTCACATGCGCCTAGCATGTGTGCTATGCGCCCCGTGCATCTGAAAAGCGCGGGGCGCAAGCGTCTTTTCCTAAAATTTTGTGGGTAAAGCCCGCACTTTTAGCACAAATTCAGGTATAAACTCTCACTATAAATACCAACCTTCCTCATTCATAATTTCTCGTTCAGAATTGGAGTAGTTCAAGAGGAAGGCATTTCTAGGAGCTTTGGAGGAGTTTCTATCTTCTTATTTTTCTAGGGTATGTTTTTATCTTTAGTAATTTTGTTTTTAGTTATCATATGTAACTAAATCTTTTTAGGTTAGAGTTCTAAGATGAAACTCTATTTATTTTTGTTGGATATTTATTTAATTTAATGTCATTTATATTTTATTTATTTTTTGTTCGCTATTTAGTTTTATTAGGAATTTAGTTTATTTTTGTAGTAGCGCAACCCTAGATTAGATACTTAGGTTGTGACAGGGTCTAATATTGATATTACTATCCTGATGCTTATGTCTTGATATTTATATCTTGCTATTAATATATATCTGCCTAGGAAGTAATTAGTTATAGCTAACGAAAGATACCGAAATCGAGTTGACCCTAGTAGTAAGTACTTAAGAGGTGACATTAATAATACTGTGTAGAATATGCTGAACCTAGGAGGTAACTAGTTATAATTAATGAAACAAGTGTCTGGTTGAAGGAAATAAGTCGTAGCCTAGTAGAACTATTCTCTTAAAGTATGATTAAGTTAAAGAAGTGAAAGATGAAGAGATATGGAGTAAGTGTTTAAGATAATTTGATGAAGATAAAAATAATTTCCTTATAACAATAATGAGCTTAAGAAAGTTGTTAGATTGAAAGTAAAAGAATTAAGATAAACGTTAATGTTAAAGAAGCGATAAGACAGATATAATTATATTCAAATATGGTGTTACCACCATTCGAAAGGAATTATACTCTTAAGATCATTCTTAATTCCAAAGGGACATTATTCCGGAAAATGACTATAATCTTAAAAATACTCTTTATTCTGAAGGGACATGTATTTTTATTTTTTTTGTACAAGAGAAGGGACATATATTATCAAAGAGATCATGCTCTTAAGATCATTCTTAATTTCGAAGGGACATATATCTGGAAAAGGACTATGATCTTAAGAATACTCTTAATTCCGAAAGGGGGAAGTGGCTCAGAAATACATCAAGCAGAAAGAGGGAGAAGAGAGAAGAGATAAAGAGTTATCGACAACTCAATAGAACTCTATGATGTATTGTATGAACTGAGTAAAGTCGTGTCCTTGTCCCAATCCTTACTACAATAATATTCTGATTTAATAGTATAATTACCATCCTTAGTACACATCTAACATAGGTTGTCTTCTGAAGTAAAATAATTTTGTTTCCACTTAATTATTAAAAATATTATGATAGGTGGTGGGTTTAAAAATAAAATACGATATTTTTAAATTAGTGGCAATGGCGATACATCAGAAATTGTGAGAGAGAGAGAGAACACTAGTTTTAATATTCTTTAGTCTCATGTTTCATTTTATTACCAACATCTTAGAATATAAAACCTATTGCAAGGTCTGTGAAATTGAAAAGAAAAAAAAAAAATATATAATATTGGATGCCAAAAAAACTAACTAAATGGCAATTATAGAATATTCTAACTTAAGAACCCATTCTTTCGTGGATGAAATAGTGTGCTCTCTTGGTTCCAGTACTCATTCAATCACCTTGGTTCTACACATCTTTCTACATATGTTGTTAATACACACCCACTTCCGAAACTCACTCTTTGGACAATCATCATCCGTTATACAATTGATAAGCTCTAAAGTAAATAAAGAGAATATAATAATATTAATAAAATGAGATGAAATATTGTGTACGAACAAAAAACTAAAGAAGAACACTTAAAAAGGACGAAAAAATAGCTTACCACCGTCAACCTTCATTACAAAAAGAAATATGGAAAGAAATATAATTATGGAATAAACATTTTTAAGAGTTTTAGCCATATTTTTCTGTCCTTACATGTAACTAATAGAACATAGTTTGCTCACTTTATAGTGTATTAAGCACATGTTGTGCTTGAAATAATCAAATATTTTTAGTACTTAAGGAGTTGTTAAAAACCTCTTCAAATTTAGAATACTTATTAAATGTCTCTTAAATACATCGATGTGTTGTGTTTGTCCCTTGAGAACATTTACTAAAGGGTAGCGTAAAATTTGCTCATATAATAAGAATTCATTCGTTTTAATTAACTTTTCATCATTTGATGAAAGAAAAGGGAAATTTAAAGTAATAATAATTCACAATTGGTGTAAAAACTTAGTTATGCACTTTCTTTTTGTTGCCTGATTAATTCAACATTATCATTCACATAAACATTTTATTTCACGATGATATACAAAATAGAGTATGATTTATGAGACCTTACATATTTTTTGAAAGAGGCTACTTATTGATGCTTAATGAATTTCTCATTTGATTTGTCCCTAAACTAAGTCTATTAATATACAAAATAATAGTGTATAGATTACCAAAATAATTTTTTTTAAATGATATTCAAAACAAAAACTGAAAGTACAAAGGCATCATAATGATTACTTGAAATATCAAATATGTTGGCACCCTAACAAACCAACAGTCATTTACAATTATTAAAAAAAAAATAGTCATTTACAAAACCTTAATAAATATAGGGTTAATTAAGTTTTTAGTCCCTATAAATATTCACAGTTTTGTTTTTAGTCCCTACAAAATAAAATCACACTTTTTAGTCCCTGTGACATTTTCCTTAAGCATTTTAAGGACCAAAACTGTTGATGAAATTTTTTGACAGGGACTAAAAGTGCTGATGGAAAAATTTATAGGGACTAAAAATGTTGATGGA
>Ga0315913_1006435_pt1 | contig 14194 bp, 6 predicted proteins | sample MpolsnodulesMG_FD_207736 | JGI IMG/M metagenome (GOLD analysis project Ga0315913, IMG submission 207736) | Medicago polymorpha root nodule microbial communities from Los Angeles, California, United States - small nodules | ecosystem: Host-associated > Plants > Roots > Nodule | place: USA... | reverse complement strand
TATAATATTATTCATGTTGATTTAGAGGGTTTGTTTTTGTCATTCCAAAAGAAATTTGATCTCTTCTTCAGCTTTCCTTCCGATCCAGCAGCACGGAAAGGTTTTGGCTTTGGGTCCCAGCTAAAACATTCTTTCCTCTCCTCTTTTGAGTCGTGCCAAACAGTGGAAAGTGGATCCATCCACTCACTTTCTTTCCCTCTTTCAATCTTTCCATAGGACCAAACACTACCTAAGTACGTATCAAATTACTTAATACTTTTCTTTTACAATTTTTAATTACTTGAAATGAATAAAATTCACAGATTATTAATTTTTTTTCCTTTTGGTGCAAACTTAAAATTAATTCATGCCACAATGCATCACAACAACCACGATTTTGCACATTTTCTTCTATATTTTTTTGTTGATTTAAAAATTGAATAATTTACACTTACCCATGAAGTTGTAGATGTTTGTGGCGAAGGATGTCTCCAACACCAACAACATCCAAGGCCTGCCAAGCATTTTTCCATATTGTTAAAGCAAATCCACTCACTCTCAAACCATCTGAAGATTCTAATATCAAGCTTCGAACACCCAATCTGCAATCATCAATATCACCATTAATAATTAATTTCTATATCTTAAATTATACCGCTAATCATGTAGATGAATTAGTACAAACATTACGTTGAAAATGGACTTAAACTCGAATCTCTTAAACAAGGTCGTAAGTTAGAGTTATGTGGATAAAAAAGAATAGTTTTGATAAGAAATTTTACTAAAGATGGTCAGTCAAATTTATATAAGATGTTATTAGATGTAAAGACAATACCTGTAAAGTCCTAAGGATGTTGTGAGTCCAGCAATTCCAGCTCCCACAATCACAATATCTTCTTCAATTACAGTTTCCATTACCAATAAGTATATAGTTCACTATTCTTTAAGTTTTTATTAGAATGGAGTGGATAGAGGTTTGTTTTTGGTAAGCATAATGCTTTAAAGAACAGAACCGCAAGAAGCATATATATATAGGGATACAATTGGGCAAAGATGATGCAACGACACCGACGTTAGTCACAGACTTTATTTTTTAACATAATTTCATTTAACTATGACATGTTATACATAAAACCATCTACGATGGTTGTTGTTTCATTTGTTTAATATCATATTAAATAGATACCATTATTGTCGAGTATAAAATCCGAGTGCCTGTGAAAAAGAGTGGTTATTGAAACACACTCTCTCTATTCACTTTTTACGGACATTTTTATAAATCATAATGAAATAAATTTTGTTGAAATATAATAATATAAAATAAAATTATTGGTGTGACCTATTTAACATTTTTTTGAGGTGTTTAGTTGAAAAAAATTAGTGCTTATTAAATACTCGACAAGTGATATGGACATAAATGTTCATCTAAGTACTCAAAATGGAGTGCTTTGTTGTGGATGCTCCAATTGAATTTGAGTTCATTATTTTCACCCGCATCCAATTCAATATATTTTTGCAATGGAGATATGTTATTTTGACATAGAAGTTTGACATTAAAATTCTACGATAAATTAGACGTTTAACATAGTTTAAAATGTGATTAATTAAAAAAAATAGTCTGGTATATTAAAACTCCCGCATACACAAGTTTGAAAAGGGATCCTACCATTTAGTGTATATTATACACAACCTTATCTTATTTTTAAGGACTTTAATGGTAATTGACTCCATCGGTTGCTTGAACCTTTCAAACACTCAGTCATCAACTTAAGCATGAAGATATACATTACTTTTCCTTTTTTACGTTGTTGACTATTTGTAAAATTATTTTTCAAACTACAATTGACTCCATCCCATTCTTCCTGAGATGTTCTTTGCGGTCGATGTTAAACTCAGCCACAACATGGTATTATATGAATAGAGATGAAAATGTCACATAGTTATAGAAATAGGACATAGTTGAAGACCACGTTGTGAAAGTTAACATGTATTTTTCAAACGAGTGATGCTATTTAAAGCGAAAAAACATATCAAGAATTTTTCACGAATAAGCGGCAACCGTTAGATCCGGAGTTAATTGGAATACATGGACAGTTGAGAGATGAGGAAGTGATTATGTTGTTACCTTTTGAACTATCGTGATACTCTCGTGAGTGTTATTTTCGGGACAACTAGCATTTACCTTTTCAAAACCAATTGGGATACTACACATCTTATATTTAATTCACTATTGTGGTAAAACCGGTGATTTTTTAGAAGTTTTGTTTTTTAATTGCAATTGTTAGAGTGCAGGAATGTTGTGATTTTTTATCTAACATTAGATTTATTATATTTTAATAATATAATTAACAGATGAGATTTCAAAAATATTAAATTCATTTTTTTGAAGAGGCTAAAATGAAATATATTACTACAAAAATATTAAATTCATAAAGATGGATGAAAATAAGTTAGATCGAGTTAGACATATCAAAATCCAAGTCTAACCCCGACCTTTTTAAAAACATATTATATATATTAAACATATTATGAGTAGGTGGCATACGATGGAGTATCTATCCTTCAGACTTATTTTAATGTCTCACTTATCTCTAGACCTATAAAAAAAACTACTTGAAAGCCTATTTCATATTAAAATCTTTAAATAACTAATCTAGCGTATATTTAAATAGACCAACAAACTAATAAGTCAATGAGATTAAATCTATTTTAAGAATTGACATGACATTTAGAAATTATAACTTTATACGACAAACTATTTCTATTATATTTTATATTAATATATTTAAATATGTCAAAAATTATTATAAGTTAATATGCTTAAGTTAATGAAAGTATTTTTCGTAAAAAAATAAAGATAAAATGTTTAACACAAAGTATAATATCTAATATAGTAAGAATAACTATATACAAAAAATTATTCACATTTACTTAAATAAGTCGGCTGAAAAAGTCTAAAAGACTTTCGTTTAGGGCTTGAAGTCTGGTATATTTATCTAAATATAAATTTTTTAAAAAGTCTTAGTCTAATCTATTTTAAAAATGTTTTTTTTTTAAGAAGCCAAAATGGAATTTATTAAAATCACAATAAGTCCTAACCAGCATAAGGAATGCTGGACTAGGATTCGTTAAGTAGCAACATACAGAGGAAAATAAAATTTGTACCCAGAACCCTCACCCAACATACAGAAAAAAACCTCAACCAACATCACAAGTTGTCACAAAAAAACAACTTCCACCACCTACAATCCGCTGCTCGCACACAACCCCCAAACAGCAACGTCAAGAACCAATACAACAACCAACAACCTTTGAAAAACAACTGGTAACAATAACGATTGAAACAACAACAACCACCTTCACCACAACAACAATCGATGTCACCTTAACTAATCCACCTTTGCAACAACAACAAGAACCAGCACAACAACAAAATCCACCTTCACAACAACAACACCATCAATCCACATCGACAAACCACCAAATAGCAGAGTAGTCGAACCGGGTGAGAATGTTCTAATCGAACTCAACCATTAAAGACTCACCAACACCTCCTCACACTACCAAAAACGTGGCCTACATCACCACAATCACCTCCTCCACATAGGTCTGAATCAGAAGGAAACAATTACCACACGAAAAAATGTTTGGTCTAACTTGAGTCCGAAGTAGACTCGGTCATAGGGCATTGTTAGCCGCTTTAGCCTATTTCCAGCTCTAGTAAATAGGAGTGCAATCCAAAAATTGTCTAACACGCTTTCTTATGTTGAATATATGGGCACTTCTAATATATACCTTCTCTTTAGGTTCCAACAGTGGTCCTCCATGTCCTTAAAAATAAATTGTGGTCCTCCATTATAGCATGTAGATGCGGTACTTTCCATTTTTAAGTTGGCTACTATTTGTTTGGTCAAAAAAAAAGTTGGCCACTATTTGCAAAATGAATTTATTAATTGTCTATGTACTCCTTTTCTGCAAATTACAATTCACTCCGGCATCCATTCTTCAAGAGAAGTTATTCGTGGTCGATGCTATACTTAGATGTTATTATTGACAAAATTTCATCTTATCAAAGAATATCGTGGTTCAATATAAAGTCAATTTTTTTGAAGAAAACACGAAAGGATTCAACAATAATCTAAAAATTGACAGAATAGATGACTTGCAAGACACGACTGTATAGCACAACGAGCTTCATCAAAGAGAAAGTGAGTTTTTATGTATTCGACAGAATATCAATTGACAAAGAACAAACTTAGAGCGTGTGTCGACTTACAACACATGATTTTTAATGCCATATTGTACTTTCATTAAAGCAACGACCACGATGTGGCCTGCAATTACTCAATTTATTTTCCTTATGAATAAGAGCTCTCATAAAGAACAAATGGTCAAATGCTTAATTTCTCAAGAATACTCTTAATCAGAAAAGACTCTAGTTTTTAAGAACTTTAAGTATACCTTCCATTGTTTTTACATTTCTTTACATTCTTGTAATTTCAATTAACGTAGGTTATGTTTTGAGCAAATTTATCTTTGAAGTCATATTAACTTCAGTCATTTAAGACATATTTTGAGTGTGTTGAATGAGTATGTTATAGATTTTACATAGATAATTAGTAATATACTCTCATCCATGCATGCAACTGCTATGAAAGTACAAAATGGCATTACTATGTTCAATTCACACAGAATAAACAAAAATGAAACTAGCATCAATCGAAGATGCATTAAGTCTCTTTAGTAAATAACATCAAAAGAATAATAATGTTTATGATGATGATATTTTAGATGCACAAATCAAATTGGTACGATTAAGATAGACAATTGATATTTTAATGTATCTCTGTCCCAAAATTTCCTCAGATTTTCTCGTCCATGATTTGTAGAGTATGATTAATTGATTTATTGTAGCTGATCCAGGGCGGATGTAGTACTGGCCTATGTGTGGCTAAACCGCTAAAGCCACGCATCCAATTCCTCAGTATATATACACAGACACTCATACATACATGGGTAATAATTATTTTCGTCCCTGAATATTTAACGAAGAGTCGCAATAATCTCTCAATGTATCAAAATTTTGAAACAGTTCCTGATTGTGCATTATGTTAATCAAAAGAGTCTCGTACGTTAAAATATCTTGTTAACATTGTCATTTTAATCTCTCAATATGTTTATTTATTGTCATATCAGTCCAAATAAGTAGTTACTATCATATAAGTCCATGTATAAAAAGAATTTATGTTAGCATTTGAGGGACTATTTTAATTTCAGAGACTATTTTGAAATTTCAATACATTGAAGGACTATTGTGATTAATCGTTACACATTTAAGGACCAAAATGACTATTACACCATGAACATGTAATCCTTATATTCCAATCACTATAAAAATTTCGTCTAATTGCTTTAAAAAATTTAGCCACACATATACCAATTTGCTAGATCCGCCCATGAGCTAATTGTATGTACATCGAGAACCTACCGTAAAAATATCTTATAAAAGTTGGATATATACTTCACTAAATAATTGATCGGTTGTCACACTAATTTACCTCAATGTTGATATAAACATATAAAAATACTATTAGAGTCTGTTTAAATTTTAACTTTACTATGTAAATTTTCCAAATCGTTTCATCGTGATTAGGATGCATATGCAGTACTCATAAGGGTTGAATATGAGTAAAAGGACTTCATGAAGGAAAATGCTAACAAGTTTCTTTGATGCATTTATTTAAAAGTTTAAAGAACAAATTTTGTTTTTGAAAATTGTGTATTCAACACATTAAAACTTTAAAAAGAAACTTTTTTTTACATAAATTTTATAAATTATTTCCTCTTTTAAATCATTGACAAGTCCATCCAACAAAGACAATATCTTCTTGGGAGTTCCGGAAAGTCCAGACAATAGTTGTCACGCAAATATGTGACCTAGCTCCAAAGATAGTGTGTAGTAACAAGTCTTTTTATGGACCATTAAAGATTTGGCTTTGTATCGGCATGTTTAATACTTCATCCGTTCCGCAATAGATGACCCATTTGAAAATGTGTAATTTTGACCTAACTTACTTTGACCATATTTTTCTACTAATAAACAAAGATAAATAATATCATATAAGATGTCGTTGGATTTGTCTCGATGAGTATTTTCAAAATATCAAATTTTCATAATTTTATATAATATATTATTCAAGATATTTAAGTTTAAAATTATGCATTGGCATACGTAATAAGGTCAACTGTGTCAAGTATTAATGGACGGAGGGAGTATCATATAAGAAAATTTATAAAATTGTAAGGGCCTTGTTAACCAGTGTTTTATGGACAATAATTAAGCAATTAAGAATAGAAAGGAAAAAAAAAAGACAAATTTGATATTGAAAATAACACTTTTTGAAATTTTAAAAAGTAAAATGCACAATTTTCAAAGTATAAGTATACATATTGTAATATGAAGGAAATAAGATAGTAGCATTAAATACCCTATAATAGGGTAGCCTTACAATAGTTGGCATATTGTGGGGTAACACTTCGGTGTCTTTGGGTGCCTGATAAGTGTCAGAAAGAAGTTAATTCCATGTTACATTTAAGGCACTTTTGTTACTTGTCGTACAAATTATTTAGGGAAAAGTCGAGAAAAAGATGAACAATTGCCCTATTACGCTTTTTATATCTTACTATATCCATTTGTGCAGGAATTGAATGTCAAGACACTAAGAAAGAAAGAAAAACAAGGATTTGTGAAAAAAGTCAACTTGCCATGGCAAGTGATCTACTTGCCATGGCGAGTGAATTACTCGCGAGGCGAGCATGGAGACGAGTTCAAGGCGAGTAGAGGCAGAGAGTATCAGAGGCAACTCGCCACCAACCTGCCATGGCGAGTTCATGGCGAGCTAACTTTCCATGGCGACCAAAATTACTCGCAAGGCGAGTCAAGGCGGCATAATCCCTCAAAGCTGACGTGGCAGAAACCACTGGGGAAGAAAGCTCAACTCATCATGGCGAGCAAATTACTTGTCATGGCGAGTTCATAAAATTCTGCAAGTATAAAAGGCCAATTTGTTCATTTCAGTAGAGGGGATCATATTAGATATCATATCATAATAAAGATTATTACTGGGACACTTTAGGGAGAGAAAACAGGGGAAAATCAGAGAGAACCTCAGGAGCAAGGAGCACAAGGATTGAAGGGATTTCCAAGATCATTCAGACATCATGGCTTGCTCATTTCATCTCTTCTTTTCTCCTTGTAAGGTTACCATGACAATGTGTAACTAAACTCTTTTGTTGAGATTAAATGTAATCAACTCTATTAGTATGTATTCCCTTTGATTATGATGTTGTTTGGCCTTAGTTATCTTTTGATGTTGAGGTTGTTCTTGTTTTTCATTTTAATCTTATGGATTTGAATTGTTATTGAAAAATACCTTTTGAATCTAAGTTACAATAATCCTCTATCAAATCTTTTGTTCTAGACATGGAATTTAGGTTTTGATAATCACTTTAACTATTGGAATCCAAAGCTTTTGTATCATTGAATAGTTTGGGAAATCAACTATACAATGATACAATCGACTATTGAATCATTTAGTAGTTTGGGAAATTGACGACTGAACGACTCAATAGAACTCACGACATCATTTGGACACGACTAATGTTGTCAAGCAATATGTGATAATATCAATTGATAATTAGAATCCACAACACTAATCCAAGAATACGTATGAGTAGGTTGATGAAGTTTAATCCCAGCATAGTTATTTCCCTGTTAACTCTCATATCTTTTACAATTCCGTAGTATTATAGTTCATGAAACAAAACATCTTGAAACCCTAACTCAGAACAATATCGATTGTTGAACGACTTAGAATATCGCACCAGTCTCTGTGGAGACGATAACACAAAAATACTTACTTTTGATACTACATCAGTGCCTTTGTTAATTTTTGTTTCTATCTCTCTCTTAAACATTCATTCTCTCTCATCTAAATAATTTATTTTAATCATTCATCCAACATTTTCTCTCATAAAAAATGAATTAAAAGCACCAAAAGCAAAGGCACTGAAGTGTCATCCCATATTGTGGTACTCTTAGAATAGGACAACCAAAAAAGTCCTCATTTGACAAATGACAGGCCAATATTAAATTAAATGAGTACCAAAATATGTCATTAGAATGAAATTAAAATAGACAATTTAAAAAAATGAAAGCTAATTTATTGGAAAACATGTATGATATCCCAACAAAACAAAATAAGTCGTGTTCATTGTCGAAGATATCTTTTATACGCCAAACTTTGATACTTGTTCTTCGGCCTTCTTTTGTGAAATATTGTGATCGTTAATCATTCAGAAGCATCGTCATTTTTAACTTGATTATTGCCTCATTCTCCTCCAACTGCAATATTCAAATTCAAATTTAACAAATCGTTGCGATGAAATGATTTACCACTGTGACTAAGAACATTCACAAAGACACTTATTTTTGGGTACTTAAATGGGATACACGTGTACACAACACTAATTTATAATTTTGTATTAGTAGTACCCAAGGGCATCTACAATGGAGACATCCATTTTTTGGTACTTAAATGGGTCTCACGTGCACACGTCACTCATTTATACTTTTTTAATAATAATACATAATAAGCACTCACACAAGTTTTTTAAATGAGACCCACTAATACTCTATCAATAACAATATTTTTAAAATTGGACCAGACCGGTCGGTTCAATAGGTTGGACCGTGAACCGGACTTGGTTTCGGTCCGGACAACCTTAATAAACCGCTAGTCTATAAATTGGTAAAAAACAGGAAAACCGGATCAAACTGTCTTTACCCGTAAAAACCGGTGAACCTGACGCGGTTTACCAGAACCGTGCGAACCTGAAACATATTTTTTTCTTCATTTTTGTTGAGTTTTATCGTTAACGTTTTTTAAAAGAAAAACTCAGACCTCTTCAAAATCAGAAAAGCACTTGGTAGTAGAGGAATGATGAAACTCAATTATGTTAGAGTATGACATTTGAATGAGTTAGTTGTACAGAGGAAGACAACCAAAAATTAATTGATAGAAAAATAAGAAAATATAAAGGAATCTATGAGAGAAAATGAAAAATATGATAAGAACATAAACATAGAGAGAAGATGAAAAAGGTAAGAGAAACATGTGGATGCTATTGATCAAGCAAGAGAGGTGGCGAATGATTGTTTTTAGACTATTATTTTTCTCCACTCTATGAGGTTCTCACATGCCCTATAAATTTTCTAAAAATGTTTATGAGATTTTCGGATTTTAGAATTTGAACTGAGTTTTTCCTTTGTTATGGGGTGAAAAATGAGGTTTTCACCAATTCGGAATTTATAATCTGAAACCCAAAAAAATAGGGCGTGTTCATTGCTATTTTCGGATTATAGAATCTGAAACCCCATAAACACCCTTATTCAAGGGAAAAACAGTTCGAATTATATAATCCAAACTGTATCAGCACAAATTCTGAACATGCTTGTAAAATGGATAGTCATTTTAAGGGTCATATTAATTTTCCTAACTGACGTAATTATGTTTTAAGTCATTGCTAGTTGTTCCAAGTCAAAAAAACGATATTCGGGCTATTTGATCGGATTGTTCCAAAACTTAGCCATAAAATCAGGGAAAAATCAAGGATCAAGACTCCCGTATAAGGGACTTCTTACAGGACTCCAACCATCAAAATCCAAAATTCCATCGTTTAGACCCATTTTTAATTTTTCATATCCGAAAACAAATCTGAAAAATTTGCATTAGTTTTATTTGATTTTTAGAATTTTTTGGTGGTATTTTTTTAAATTTTTTGATTTTTTTTGACATATTTTTATTTGTTTTTTTTTTGTTGTTTTTAAAAGCAAAGTTCAAAACTGTTGTAATATGAGAGATGCTAATTCTTGCTTATATATAAGTATATTTCGGATTACATAATCCGAACCAAGGATATTTTTGGAAGAAAAAAAAATAGGACGCGTGAGAATGTCATAGGGTGAGAAAAGTAATAGTCTTGTTTTTAAGCCAGAAACAATACAACTAGAAATTAGGGTTATGACTTATGTAATGGGCTTGGGCTAATTAAATGAAAAAGAATTCTGCTCTTTACCCAAAAGGATTTGCTCATTCACAAGTGAAATGACGATTATACCCCTACGCATGTTAACTCACGTGGCGTGAGTTAATTCACGTCAGTTATAATGTTAGCATGAGTTAAGTCACGCAGCGTGAGTTAACTCACGCTCCGTGGCGTGAGTTAACTCACACTACGTAACTTAAGTCACTTAACAACAACATAGAACACACAAACCCCTTATTTCCAACTTCTGCAAAACACGAAAATTCCACCCCAAAATTTGAAATTCATCATTCTTGTGTCATTCAAAGCCAAATTCGACCACAATATCAAGTAAGTGATGATTATCCTACTTCTTTGCATTGTTTTGGTTGAAATTTTTGAATTTTTGAAGAAATTGAACATTTTTAGGTTTTTATAAATTTTGCTTGCATGTTAGTTTTGATGATTGTTAGTGACGAATTAACTTAGGAGTTGTTGTTTAGATGTTGTTTAGTGTACAATGTGGTAGTTTAGGGTTTAGAAATTGTTAGATTACCTAGTCGTTTGAAAATTGCACATTATGTGTTTGGTAAAATGTCTCAATGATATTTTTTTGTTTTTTTGGATTGTTAATGATGTGATTAGTTAGAAATATGTTTGTAAATGTTGATTATAGTTAATTTTACTTCAATGTGGTAGTTTATGGATTCAGATGGCATTGTCAAAATTATAGTGTTTTTGTTGTATTATTAAAGATGACACATGTGTTGCTGTCGAAATTATGAGAAAATGTGTTAAAGATTTTTTGCATTTTGTCCAGATATGTCTGAGCCGGAGAGGACTGACAGACTTAGGTTAGGGAGGTCTGCCCCTACTAGTAGTGCACGGAGGGAGAAGCAAGCACTACAGCTTCTGATGGCTAGTCGAGGTTGAGGGAGAGTGGGGGCACGAGACTTGCTAGGGTTGATGTTGCGGGGGATCGACGTCACAGATGGGTCCATCCCAGACGGTGGACCCGACACAATACTGGCATGAGCAGCATTATCAGGAGCAGGCGTATCAGCCTGAATTTCAGCAAGGGTATCAGTATCAGGAGGGGTATCAGTATCACCAGGAGTATCAGGCTCAGTTTCTACACGGGTATCAACCTGAGCAGCCTCCTCCTCAACAACAGCGGTATGAGCAGCCTCCTCCTCGGCAACAGCATGAGCCTGGTATGGACGGTGAGGATGGGGGCTTTCCAGGAGGGCCTTACGAGTTGTCTCTTTTACCGAACTTCGGTAAACACGTGACATACAAGCTTTGGAATAATAAAACAATAAGTAATTTAATGATATTTTACTACTATGTCATGTTTATTTTACGTAGAATATGTCATACTTATTTTACGTATTATTTTTTTTTAACAATGTTTGTTAGAGTACATGAGATTTATTTTTTATGTAGAATATTTGTAGTTAATTATTTCATGTTTATTTTACTTTCTTTTTTTTTGTATTTCAGTTGCAAGTGGAGCGTAAGTTGTGTGGCGTCTCGCACGGGAGGAAACTTAAGTTTTCTGCCTTGTCACTTTCGTTGCCGATAGAAGATAACCCTTGGTTATGAGAACCGGTGGATAGATCCGGTCTAAGGCCCCTCTTTCTGACTGGGTATGACATCATCTCCCACGGGTTAGTGTGTGCTATGGCTGAGAGATGGCATCAGGAAACCAACAACTTCCATCTGCATGTTGGGGAGATGACCATCACACTAGATGACCATCATGACCAGGGTGTAGACCTGATGGTGACTCACATATTGTTTCCGGTGGAGGACGCGGTGGAGCAAGCGAGTAATAATTCAGGTGCCTTTGTCATTTACACGGCCCTAAAAGAGCGTTATGAGCACCTGTTGAATAGGTGTAACCATTTGTTGGGAGAGGATTTATCAGAGGAGGAGGAGGAGGAGTTGAGTCATATTAGGCCCGCCTGTGTCAAGGCGTTTTTGTTGCTCTTGCTTGGCTACACCCTTTTTGCCAGCAAGAACAACAAAACCATTAATTTGTTGTGGATGCTTACGATTTGGGATTTGGATGACATAGACACGTGGTCATGGGGTGGGATGAGACTTGCTGTGGTCATGAGGTGGGATGAGACTTGCTTTCTTGTATGAGCAGCTGAATCTTACCTCTAGCGAACATGTTGGCACCGTTGGTGGTTACATGACCTTGCTTGTGGTAATATATTCTTTTCTTATTTTTTTAAGTTAATCGTAAATGTATAGTTTTTTATATGCTACTTGTGTGCTGATATAAATTTGTCTTTTTGTGTTTGTAGGGATGGGTTATAGCTCACATGAGACATGTTGTTCCGAGGAAGAAATATGAAGATTACGAATGGCATAACCCGTTTGTGGGTAGATGGAAACCTAAAAGGGGGTTCGCTGATGCTGAACACTTCAGAGACTTGTTGGATTTGATGGAGCATTGTCATGTATACTGGAGGCCATACGAGCGCCGACGAGACGTGGCGCCTTTTTAGGATGTGCGCTGGTACTCCGGATAAATCATGGCCGAAAAACAAAAGATGGTGTGTCACTTTCCCGAGCGGGTTCTGAGGCAGTACAAATATGTTCAGACTGTTCCCCAATCTCCTACTACGATTATGCCTCTTGCCCCAGCTGATGTGGTTGTTGCCTTCTTGGAGTTTGCTCTGCATGTCGTTGCCCAACAGCAGAGGGGTGACCTGGTCCCGGACGACGAGCCTTGGAAGCATTCAGATATGTGCATTAGGTGGTTCTACCGTGTATCCCATCCTCTTATCGTCAACCCTGCTCCAGAGCCTGACATTGTCATGCCGAGACCTGTCTACCAGGATATTCTTTTTGACCAAGACTGGGCCAGACATCCTCCTGATCCATTGTAGGTCATTAGCATTAGCAGCATGAGAGGCAGAGTGGAGCATGCGATGGAGATTCTGAAGGTGGTTTCAAATCCACTCTTCTTCGACATTTTGGAGGGCCTCCAGACCAATTATAGCGTGTTTGACCAGCATCTGATTCCACGGAGGAGGTCTAGGAGTCATAGTCCACAGGAGCAGCAACAGTGTCTTATTTTATGACTTTTTTTGTATTTCTATGACATTTTGTTGGATTTGGATGTAATACATTTACATTTGCGCGGTTGCGCCTCTTTATGACATTTAAGTTAATTTTCGTTAAAATTGTGTTTCTAAATTATGAATGAATGGATGCATGTTCTCTAAATTATTAGTTTTGGTTGAATGAATGAATGGTTGTTCCTATGTATGAACGAATGAAGGAACGAAGCTAAACAGAGAACAAGGCAGTAGCTACTGCCTGTCTGTTCTGGTGCGCTCAGAACCAGCGTGAGTTAACTCACGTTGCTATTTGCACTAGCGTAACTTAACGTACGTAAGTGTAAAAAGGGAATTTCACTTGGGAGTAAGCAAAAACGTTTGGGTAAAGAGCGGGATTCAATGAAAAATACAAACGCATGGCCCAAAACAAAAGGCAAGTGCATTCTTCATAGGCTACTACTTCTTTGACCCTATGCCTTACTAGTGCGCCCTGTAATTTTTTCTGAAAATGCCCTTGTGCAATTCGGATTTTAAAATCCGATTTCATTTTTCAATAACTTGGATTTTATAATCCGAACTATGCTTATGTATAATCAGCAATCAAAATCTTTCACATTTCAGCAGTTTTGAATTTTGTTTTTTTAAAACAACAAAAAAACAAAGTACAAAATGCTAAACACCATTCAAATAAAATCATAAAAAATATATAACTACCACAAAAAAATTCTAAAAATCAAATAAAACTAATGCAAATTTTTTCGAATTTTTCTGAGAATATGAAAAATTAAAAATGGGTCTAAACGATGAAATTTTGGATTTTGAGGCGTTGAGTACCATAGGAAGTCCATTCTAAGAAAGTCTTGATCCTTGATTTTTTTTCTTCTGGGGAAGTTTTCGAGCAATCCGATCAAGTAGCCCGAAAACCCGATTTTTGACTAAGAACAGCTAACAATGACCCAAAACATAAGGATGAGAGTTAGGAAGATTAATATTGTCCATAAAATAACTATCCATGTTACAAACATGTTTAGAATTTATGCCGACACAGTTTG
>Ga0315913_1006434_pt1 | contig 14195 bp, 6 predicted proteins | sample MpolsnodulesMG_FD_207736 | JGI IMG/M metagenome (GOLD analysis project Ga0315913, IMG submission 207736) | Medicago polymorpha root nodule microbial communities from Los Angeles, California, United States - small nodules | ecosystem: Host-associated > Plants > Roots > Nodule | place: USA... | reverse complement strand
GTAATCATATTCATAATCAATATGTTAGAGGTTAGCGTTGAACAAACATTATTATCTGAGTTCATTTTACGGAATGCACCGGGTGGAGTAACCCCAGCCACATTCCACTGTTGACCGGCTAAATTCCCTATCTAAGGGCTAGGACCGGACTCCCTGGTCGTGAAGGTTCCCTTGCGGGCTGACCTATCCAGACATAATCTGAAGCTTATCTGAAGCCACAACTTAACTGGTTATAATTACCTGAACATAATTTTGTAACATATACCTGATATGTTTACGATCATAAGAATATCTGATACACTAGCTAAGTTTATTTCTACATAGAAACTTATACTAATTCTCAGCGATCTACGTCAAGGCTCTATAGTTTTCTCATTCTTAGGCTTGCTTCCTACCTGAACGTATTATACGAATATTATCGTACTCTCATATGCCACTTACCCTTGGAGAAATGTTAATGTTTCTCATGCCACTCATTTGTGATATCTTTACATGTACTGCACATTAGTTTCTTGACAATGAGGTTTCGTTTAAGTTACAAAAGTTTGCAAAGAAAAGCATCGGACGGCACTCTGGACCACAAAGAAGGTTTTCAAGACATGCTGTAAAAAGGTTGTACGCTTAAGTGTGCTCCCAAGCGTGCAGTTCGCTTGCCAGTACGCTTAAGCGTACCTGTAAGCGTGCAGAGCCTTAGTTACGACGTTTTGCACGCTTAAGCGAGCATTCATCGGTCCAGAAGTGCAGAAATCGTATTTTTAGTGTAAAAACCCCAATAATCAAGTTCTAACATCCACAATACATCTAGGGTACCTGAAAAACAGTTTAAAACCAGTGCATGGCAACAATTTGCATAAATCCAACAATGAATGGCAAAAAGGGGTTCTAAACCACAAGTTCAAAATTTGTAACAATGCATTATCTCACACAACACACATAACAGCCCAAGGGAAAACAAGCTATCTTAAGAACTCACCTGCAAATAAGGAAGAACGTGCACACACACACACAATTGCATGTCTGATCCACACCAAAAGGATGGGAAGGAAGGAACTTGAATGAGTTTTGGCTTGAAACCTACTTGTTCATCCAAGTCTCCTAACATGCAGCATGATTGTACCCTCAAATGGTTGGAAGGATTGGATGAAGGAGAGGGAGAGTGGGCTGAGTTCAAGAGAGGGAGAGGGAGGACAAAATCTGTCCTTGCAAACTAGAGAGAGAAATGGCAAGCAAGAATGAATTGTTTTGGGTCTAAACCCCCTTATAAAGCCTCTAAGCGCAATTACAAACATGCCCCTCTGTCTAATACGCGCATAAGGCGAGTTAACGGATAAAATACCGCGAACTAATAAGCGGGATATTACAGCCACCGACCCGTTTTTCCATTTTTTTTAATAAAAAGGCACGACATATATAAAGACAAAAACTTGAGTAACACGTACTCCCAACTCAAATGTCGTTTTCAACCGTCGTTCTCCTCTCCCATCTCAACCGATGAAGATGATGAATATGGATATCAAGGCTATGAAAATTTGACTCCAAGGGTATAAATAGTTTAGGCTTAAATGCACTTTTGGCCCCCTATGTTTGCCGTTGTAGCAATTTTGGCCCCTTAGCAAAAAAAATGCAATTTTGACCCCCTATTTTTCGCAACTATGCTGAGAAGCCGCCACGTGTCTCAAAAAAGGGGCCAAAATCGCAACTTTTTTGTAAAGATAAGGGGCCAAAAGAGCATATTTTCCTAAACATGGCAAAATTAGGGGGTTAAAATTGCATTTTTTTTGTTAGGGGGCCAAAATCGCTACGACGGCAAACATAAGGGGCCAAAAGTGCATTTAAGCCAATAGTTTATTGATTAGTGAATTGTTATAACTTATTTGAGTTTATGTTTTTTGTTGACTATGCAACTTACTTGGGTTTGTAAGTCAGTTATATTTTGATTTCCAACAATGTTTAGAACATACTACGTATGTTTTAAAGATGAAATCTGAATTAGAACTTATTTGTGAGGTTTTTTTATGCAGTATTATTGTTTAATGTATGAGCTAATTTGAATTTGGATTGTAATTAGCTTGAATTGTGATGCAGTTAAGAAATTAGCTTGCAAACTTGCAACCGTGAATATAATTTTTTAATGTACGAACTTTAAATTGAAAAAAAAAATGACAAGATTTTTTTTTATCAAAATTTATTCATAATGTAATTTTTGATCATAAATATTTTTATATAGACCAGGTCAATAGTCATGCGGTCCGATCAGTGACCCAGTGTCTTGATCGGGTTGATCACCGATCCGGGTTTTAAAACATTGGTTTTTACAAAACAAATTGCATGATTTTCATTGTCGTGCGAGTCGTGTGGTAAAGGGTGTCGTGCTACATAGCACGGTTCAAATTTAAATAACCAAATAACCATGTTAATGTGGTAAATGTGTTCAACCAACAAACAAATTGTTTTGGAGAACCAAACTCCATACTGAAAATATCGTATTTCCTTAAAAATTCATTGGTTGACAACAAAAATAATCCAACTATAAATCGGGGATTGCCTTTAACATTTTACTTTGGCTTGTATACTTTAGCTTTAACATTGAATAATCGGTCAAAAAAATCAACTATAACATTGAATATAATTACATTTTTATTTTACAGCTGCATTGCTAAACTATGTGCTCTCCGTATCTTATTATAAGTCATTTTTAAAAAAATATTGGTTTTATCACAAAATCACTTTACAATATTAATGCATTATGATTTTTTTTTCCTATCATACCCTTGATGATTATTATTATATCTTCTTTAAGTTAATTTAATCTCTTTTTCTCGTATCATTAATATAGGATAATCTTGTAAAATCATTCATAATTTATCTTTTCAATACAAAATTAATTACATTTTTTAATATGCGTGAAAATGTCAAAACGGTTTGGGTTAAATATGTTTTTGGTCCCTATAAATATATCAACTTTTCGTTTTAGTCCCTTTAAAATCTTCCTTCAACTTTTAGTCCCTATAAAATTTTCAATCACTACTTTTGGTCCCTATTTTGAAGTAAAATTTTGTATTTTTTAATGAAATGTGTAGAAATATTGTAAAAAAATTAGAATTTTTTAACAAAACACAAATTAAATATGAATTTTTAACCATAGACATAAAAAAATTCATATCAAATTCTTGCTTTGTTAAAAAATTCTAATTTTTTTGGGAGAGATTCTTATAATATTACGAATTTTTTAGCAAAATTTTATTTTAAAATATGAATTCTACATGTGAGTTTACTTTAAAGGAGGGACCAATAGTGAAGATGGAAATTTTTTAGGGACTAAAAGTGAAAGAAATTTTTTAGAGGGACTAAAACGAAAAGTTGACATATTTATAGGGACAAAAAACATATTTAACTTTGACAAAAACAAAATAATATTCATTCAAAATCAATAGAGTACATCATTCAATATCGTTAAAAACATAAAGGATGAATCTGCAAACAAACTCACAAGTCACAACATCCAAGAAAATAGCATACAATGACAAAATGCCTACAAATAAAATGATAAAATTAAAGTGACCGAAATACCAATGTCTCCGAACCTACAAAGTTGACGCTCAAATCATTAACGAATATCAGATTTTTCAAGAGGAACCAAATGAACACCGCAACAAGACGATAAATCAAACAATGTCGCACAAGACGACAAACAACACATCGTTGCACTTAAACGACGAAATCACGGAGAAAAAACCTAGGTTATGTGAAAATCACTTATTTATATTTAAATACAGAGAAAAAGATGAAGAGGGGTAATTTCTGATTAAAAAATGATTCAAAATCACCTCTCAATGAAAACACCGGAAGAGAGGACCTAAAGAGAGAAAACTAGTTCCGACTTGTTAATGTCATAAACAGTAACATTTCGCCGTTAAAAATGAATAGTAACAGTTTGTTAATCTTTCATCAATAGGGAAAAAGATGAAGAGGGGTAATTTTTGGTCAAAAATTTAAAAATGGTCCAAAATCATCTCTCAACAAAGACAATGGAAGAGAGAACCTAAAGAGAGAACAATAGTTCCGACTTGTTAAAGAAAATTAATGCTATAAATAGTAACGTTTCGCTGTAAAAAATGAATAGTAACGATTCGTTTATCTTTCACCAATAGAGAAAAAGATGAAGATGGGTTTTTTTTTTTTATCAAAAATTGATCCAAAGTCACCTCACGATGAAGACAATGAAAAAAGAGAATCTAAAGAGAGAAAGTTAATCTCATAAATAGTAATATTTTGACGTTAAAAAATGAATAGTAATAGTTCGTTAATCTTTCGTCAATTTTCATTATTTTATTTTATATTTCTATTGCTCTCAATTAGCTTAGTAGTTAGAAATTCATCATATTTTTTATTTATATTTTTGGTCAACCATTCTAACTTCAACCCGTATATGTATAACGTGATGCCTCTCTGATTCAGTTATGTTCACGTAAACAACAATTTATAGGCATTAGTGATATATCGTATAAAAGCATGTTATATTAATCTACGGGCATTAGTGAAAGAAACCACACAGTCACAACAAATGTTTTCACCAAGTAAAATCATGAAAAATATTGGTTCTTACACGGCTATATGCTCAACTTGTTGACTGCGCATGCGCCACAGGGTAGGTACCATTTGACTATGAATAATGTATACATACAATATTAGGGAAGTCCCAACTTGACGCCAACTGATAATAGTCCCCCACATATAGTTTTAGGGGAGTCCCAATTAAGCAGAATTACAGACGTCAACTGATAGAGTTCATTCAGGGATTTAAAAAACAGTTTCTTATTGAGAAAAAGACCGTGACAAACAGACATAGGTAGTGGACGTTACTGTTTTTCACAGTTTTTACAGTGAACAAAAATTACGACGAAATATCGTTTCAGCTATGACGAAACATCGTTACGGCCGCAAATCATATTTTCAATTGAGATAGATGAAAATCATATTTTTAGTACATATTGGATCATAAGTTACATAAGTTATCTCCTTATCTAGTTTAGAACTTCAAATCTTTCTCTAATTTAAGTTATTTAAATTACTATCATTATTTAAGAGTTGTGCAATGTTGTGATTAATTCACAACGCGACAACCACAATCCGTATCGCAACACCTGTAACAGCCAAAATCGTGAAATCCTATATGCAATCTTGACCTTGACCGCTATTTAAAACCTCTGCACAAATATGGTTTTTATTCATCCACAAAAACAGTCACACAAAAATGAATTGTCATAAAATGGAAACAACTAAAGAGCCAAACTACAATTTTCCGATTCAATTCCACAATCCTTGTCATTATTGTATGATGATGTTGAGAAAAAAAAAGAAACTTCTTCCATGGGTGAGATTTTATCATTAAAAAGAGGGATAATAATACATATGGTTAAATAAGTTTATGGTCCGTACAATACAACAGCTTTTTGTTTTAGTCTATAAAAAATAAAATTAGAAGCTTTCATTTTTTAAAATTTTCTATTTTCTTTTTAGTCTATGATAGACATAATTTTGAATGTTTTTGACATTTGGTAAATATCTAAACCTAAATTGGAAGCAATTTAAACATAAGAGTCGTAATTTTAACATTAATATGGGAGTAGGGGTATACATAAGTTGGATCAACCCAAAAATCCGGTCAAACTCATCCAATAATGAATGGGATTATGGGAGGGTAAAAACATCAGCTTTATAAAATCTCTGTTTAGGCTATATCACCTCTTGAGTTGTGTTGGCTAGGTGTTTTTTTTTTGGGGAACTCTCACTTTCCTCCTATTAAAACTCTTTTTTTGTCTATTATTGGCATGTCTTATACTAGAATAGCTTTATAATATAGATCGTTTTCGCTTATTAAAAAGTTGATTGATACAGATTTGAAGAATAGTTATCTAAGGGTAAAAGGGATATTTCGTACTATGTTTTTATTTGTGGGGTAGGAGGAGGTCTGAGGGAAATTTTTCCTCAAAATAGTCTATTCGGGGATTGATTAATTTCCAACATCTAACTAAACCCATCAAAAGAGGTCACGTCTCCTTAATCTATATTAATCAGGGTGCACTTAGCTTGTGGTCCAAAGTTAATAAACAGAAGTACTACTTTTCGTTTGGCTATAAATATCAACAACAGTTTATTTTTAAAGATCAACAGCTTATTTGCGACACATTCAATCCATTAACCGTGTCAAAGTCAAACACTCATCTCATTTTGTATGATAAAGAGTTTTTATTTTCGCAAGTAAAGATCCAATTTGGTGCTGCATAATTTTCCGCGATACAATTTAAACTGTCACAAAAATAAAATTCAAACCGGTCATTGACATCTTTATATTGAACAAAAAATTAATCCATTTGTTCTATGAGTTAAGATTAATTTGTCCTTCGTATATAAAATAGTAAGGGCTAATTTTATTTTATTTTTATCGTAGATTAAATTGGATCGTGAGAAATTTACAAAGAACTTAATTGAGTCTTCACTCCATAAAATATTGTAAGTCATTTATAATTTTAATATATAAGATAAAAATTGTAAATAATATATCATATGCAGGATTGGCGACCATCTAGCACCCTAATTTTTTAGAGGCAACAAAAATATATTTGTATAGCATGATTATAGACAGACGTTTATTTAAATGTAAATTTAAAGATGTTATCTTAGAAAAAGGTGAATTATAGATGTCTATAAATATTTTACGAATTATCACGAATAGTGTATTTTGGTTACATAACATCACCACCATTTTAAAAGGTGGATTTCTATCTGCTAGACTATTTGATTAAAAAAAACAAAAAACACTACCACCTTATTATTTTTCGTGAATTCAATAATTAAATTATTCCAACCATTTTGCCATATTGACTCGTATTTAACCGCTTTGTGAGAGAATTCAGAAACACTTTTTCGTTGCATATGTCAACACCGGTAGGGATATTGCATAATATATGCAGGGGATGCGGTTTGAATCTCGAACACTTAACTTATTCACTTTAAGGGTGAATTTCTAGCGACTAGACTACTTAAGAAAAAAAATTAGACATTTCTTAATTGTTCAATTAAAATATAAATTCTCTTTTACTATTGATCTAAGGGCCAACACATACTTAAACAAACACATACGAGAAGGGTAAAATAGTGACCCCGGTTCAAACTCAGGATTCCATATAAATATTCTCACAACTAAACCATTACTCCCTCCGGTCTCAAATATAAGAAACAAAAAAAAAAATGCACACATCTTAAGAAAGTGGATTGACCATATTTAAGTCATTATAAAAAGTGATATTTTTCTAATTTTACCCTTTTTTGGAGTAGTAAAGACATTAATGATGAAGTGGGTTTAATGAGGGTAAACTTGGAATTGTAGCATTTAATAGGTTCATTTTACTATACTTTTTCTTATATTTGAGACCACCAATTTTATTTTTTTATTTCTTACATTTGAGACCGGAGGAAGTAGGTTACATCGAGGAGGATAAATCAAACTTTATGAACTCTTCAAAGATATTTCATCATTTTCAAATTAACACAAACCTTGTAGAATAATATTATTATTATTATTAATTAAAATCTTATCTACATACCACAATCTACTATGTTTATATAGTCATATATTTTTTTTCATACAAATAAAGAATCGTACCAGGTACCAAATATTTATAAAAAAAAAAAACCTTGATTATGTTGTAGATTATATGATATACAATGTTACTTGATATAGATGATACTAACAAAGGTATCTTTGTTTTCATGGAGTTATCAAATGACCGTCTTCCAGCGAAAGACAATTTAATTCATCATGCAATTAATAATTTACATTACACTTTCTATGTGAGAGTTTGCGAAGTGGAAAAAAAATTACAACATTCATTTTTGGAATGTCCTTTCTTTAGTAGTGTGGTTAGACGTTTTGGTTTGGTTGGGTGTTAGTTTTGTATTGTCCAACAATAGCTTTTCACATGTCGTTCATTTCAATTATGTACTTACTCTATAGAGTCTATACAAGTAGCATACATTTGATCGATCTGAAAATATGAAAATATTGTAACAATTTAGTTTTTGGTCAGCATGAGTGCATGACTGTAACAAAGGTGTCTTTATTTTTTTCTTGTGAATTAAAGAAATTATATGGTAAATATTTTTTCTTGTGTATTTATTGATATGGTAAATATTTTGGCGTAGTCATGGAATAAAGCAAACGCTCAAGTTTTTTCTTTTGATTTCTATCATTTGAGTGCTAAACCTCTTCAATATATAAGTATTGATGTTCATCGACTTTTAATCAGAATTTTAATGTAGACGCTGGGAATGACAGTTGAACCCAAATCCGTTAGACATCCGCAAAAATATCAAAGTGGACAAGGTAAATACCCACATTCATGGGTTCAGACTTTAGTTCGGATAATTACCCACAAATTTGAATGAATATGGATGTGGATATGAGCACTCTAATGCTCAACCCACAACCAATCCGCACATATACAATAGTATATATAATTTAAATTTATATACCATTAGAGTTAATTAATTCTATTTTTTTTTTTACAATTAGTTAAACCTAAACCTAGACAACTGTTGTTGCTGCTTCTTCCTCACAAGCTACCGATCGACGTCTCTTCTTCTTTTGCATATCCATTTTTTGTTGTTGTCTTATTTTTATCGTTAGACAACTATGGAGGCATATGGTTCCAAATAAAAATTGTTGAATCATCTCTAAATTATTTGTTAATTGCTACATTTTTTGTTGTTGTTTTATTGTCTTTTCGTGTTGGATTAATTATTTAATTAATCAATTATGGATTGACAATAATCAATTATTATAAGTTAATGTCATAATATAAATTATGGTCTATTGTGTTAATAACTAATTAGATGATGAATATGTGTGATTGGGCTATTCTTTCTAAATGGACCGTGATGGGTTGGACCATTTAGCTAAGCCCAATGAGAGGTCACTGTCCTCAGCCGTTTAACTATTTAAACGTCTCATAGATGGTTAAGCATTCTGAACACTACTCTGAAAACCTAACGTTAAACACGGTGAGGGTAGTTATTCCTCTCATAACTTGATGGCGATCGTTCATGAACCTAAACATACAAGGTACACAATTTCTTATTCCTTCTTTGTTACTGGTGATATGCTATAAAATTGTATCTAGTGATCCATGACTAAAGTCTTAAACTTAACTTCCATCAATTGGTATCAGAGCTAAATAGATGCAGTTATGGCTATCATTTTGTTAATCGTATGAATAGATTGTTATTTTGTATGATTCATGAAATCTTGCATTGTATGACTTTCAACATAATCTCTTTATGGCATATGTTTTCAATCCAGTGAATATGGTTACTCTTAAATCGAATTCTATTCTTATTAGATAAATTTAATAGTGAATCAAAAGGCCTATTTCAAAAGTTAATTGCTGATACAATTTTATTTGCTGAAACCTATATCCTATGAACCGTATTATCCGTACATGAGAACTCAAGTATTATTTTTCCGGATTCGCAAAACCCCAATAGTCTTATTTCACTCGATTGGATTAATCATTCTCAAAATTTAATGATGGTTTATCTTAACTGATCGATTCTGAACCATTATCAAATCGAAATCTGAATCAGTCATGTTTTAGGATTTCGGGATGAACCCTAATTTATGAAATCTGTCATTAAGTCGATAATCCTGAAAATTGATATGTGCAAGCCCTTTTGTTTATGTCTCGCGATCAAAACGCCACTTGAATCATCGAATTTCGTCCACTAATGAGAGAAATCGAAACGGGTCAATCACGGGTCGTTTCGACCTGTTTTCAGGTGTCCGGGCGAAGAAGGCCCATAGCGTGTTTACACGCGCGAGTTAAAAAAAACGATCCTACACGCGCTTCTGGCGCGTGGGAAAGTGTGTATATTGCAAAATTTTCCAAATTATTTATTACTTCTTATGTTATGGTATGACTTTTGGAAATTTTGACAGCTACGAATATTTTGTATAATTTTATTTGGGGATAAACTTATAATTTTTTCTTGTTCCCAAAAATATTCTTAAGATTTGATTTATTCAATACACTTAAAATTTGAGATTTAAATTACCTTATAATTTTTTTTATATATTTGATGTAAATTAATATGATAATCATATACTCTTTTAAATCATATATTCTCTACATTTGAGTTTAAAATATTCTATGTGAAAATACTTTTTGTAGTAATAACACTTATGAAAAATATTCTTTTAAAGTGTTATGATTATGAAATTTTTTAGACTCGCTCTTATATATTCTTGCATCAAATATTCTATATAAATTACTATATTTTGGGATTTGTTGATACCCTCAACTATTTATTACGTAAAGAGTAATTTGACTATTATAGCATATATATTATTGATTTATGGGGTTTCAAAATTTTGTTAAATTTTGAAAGGATCGTATCAATTAAACTGAGAATATTTCTTTCAAAATCATATATTCTCAATATTTGAGCCTACACTATTTTGAAATTTCTCTCTTATATTAGTAACACTAACTATCTAATAAATTAAAATGTTACTATTGTGAATTTATAGAAGGCTCAATTTTATTAATTTTAATGCCAAATATATTGAATTTAATATATATTCTTTCTTTCATATTGTTTTAGCACAAAGATCCAAAATTTACTAATTGATCATTCTTTTTGCGACATATTTAAACTTAGACATTTGTCTCTGATTTTTGTCATAAATTGATTTAAAGGGTCCTAATAATATTTTGTTTTCAAAATGAGTATAGTAAGTTGTATATTATATTTTTCATTTATATTAATTGAATCTAAAATTGGCATATTTCTCTTTAATATACATTATGCTTTCTACTATACTCTCTAATCTAGACCCGTAATTTATTACTCTAAATTTTGTGACAAACACCATTAACTATCTAATAACGTGTCTTGCCGCAATTAAATATTTGGATCACATTTATGTCAAATTGTATATTTTATATAACGAATGAGGTGTGATTGCATTTTTTTTATGCTAAAATTCTAGTGATGAATTGAAATTTGTAAGTCTTTTGTTGTTCATCTGGTAAATATTATCTAAACAACTTATTAAGAATTCAAGCAATTTTAAATCATCCTTACAACCGAACACTTATATAAATCATAATAATTTACAATTAGAGTCTCATATATGTTTAGTTATAATGACTTATTCTCTATTCATGATTATTTTGAGATGACTATATTATAAGATATTTTTGTCAAGTCCTCAAAAGTTATTTGCTCCAAGTATAAGGATGAATGTCACACACTGCGAGGCAAGTAGTGATTTAATTATTTTTATTCTCTTGTGACTTATCGTATATTATTGCACATATGAAAATATTTGTCCATTCTTCCCTTTTGTTGTGCAATTATGATATCCTATATAGAAGTGAAATCTTTTTCCCAGAATATTCTAAATAGAACTCTATAATTCTTATATATATTTGTCATCTGTATTTATATTCTAATTCTAATTTATAGTGGGAGTATTGAAGAAAAAAATATTCCAAGAGTTCTACTCTGGATAAAATAGAAAAGTAATTGACACACTTGTATTCTAAATAATAACTCTTGTTATTATACTATTTTATATAAATAATTTCTAAAGTCATATTTATGATGTGCTAATTTGAAATATTGTTAAGCATGTCTTTCTATTATTTGAATTTGAATTTGAATATGACCGAAGTTAAGTAAATTAAATCCAATTGTTTATGCATGATATTATTTTATCATATTCTCTTAAGCATAAACATTATTGATTTGTATAATTGTAATCTCACCTATCGTGGATACAATTATGCAAATTTTGTTAAATAAATTAACATTATATTGGTAGCAGTCATACCCTATCAGTGTGTTGTTATTAATATAATTGTTATTATTCAATGTACCTTAATTTTTTTTTATGCTTATGTCAAATATAATTAGAGTACCCTATCAATATTTAATTTGAGACATAAGAATTGTACATTGTGATGATATAGTTCTTACTTATTCTCCTTAAGATCCTTGAATGGGATTACAATAAGTATGTTATTTTGTTAAAAGTTATGTAGAAAACTATATAGATTTTGTAATCCAATATTATTCTAATTTTAAATTAAATTTCTACTTAAATGTTGATTTTTATATATATAAATATTTTGGATTGCTACTATCCCTTTGTTATGTGAGTGACGGACATACCCTATTGGTTGACGTTACTTAACATGATCATTTTGTGATAGAGAAATAGTTGAATATTTTATTTAAAATATCTTTCAAACTTTTTAATTCAACTATCATTATTCATTCTCTATCAAGTGGGAGAATCCTTGTTATGTATTGTGTAACGTGATGGTCATACACTATGGGTATGACATTACTTAACATAGTTATTCTTTTGTGGGTAAGAAAGATACCAGTTTAACTATCATTCTCCATCAAGTGGATAACATATAATTCTTCAACAAGTAAGGAAAATTCTACATGTCAATTAACTATATCTCATAAACAAATATTGTAGAGACTTATATTGAGGATATTAATTATATTATTTTCTCATAAATTATTATACACTTCCATATTATTTTATATCATTGTAAACTCATTTTGTAAAAGCAATATATCAAAATCCCAAAATTCTTAACAACTCCATTGAGATTTTTTTTATTTAATCCATTATTCTAAATAATTATAAATGGTATATTTGGGATATTTAATTTTACTATATTTTGACATATTTTATATTATTGCTATTCTTTAATATTTATGGAAGTTTATGACTATTTTATTTCATATCCTCAATAATAATAAAGTATACGTCTTGTGCATTTCCGCTGCGTGTAACCTGATATTTTCTCAAATGTGTGGAAGTATAATTGTAGCATTTGAGTTTCGAGTGAGTTACTAAAATTGTGAATAGAGTCTTATATCTCATTTTATAATAATAGAGACTTATCTCACTCATATGATGATAAATCTTTTATATAATCATCATACTCTGTCTTATAAAGGTTACTATATTTATAAAATTCTTTGGAATTTTAATTGTGAAAAGGAGATATTGTGTTATAAAATTCTTAAGTAAAAATTTACAGCCTCCTTAATTCTAAATTCAGAATATGTGGTTAACTACAAAACTCAATTCTTGATAATATCTGCCATTGATAAATTATATATTCATGGGGTTTCATACTATCATTAAGTTACCACTTGTGTTAATAATTTGGCTATACTCATGTGCAAAATATGTGGTCGAGTTTATGAAACTCTATTGGTTAAAATTGTATAACCACTTATGTTGATAATCTTGCACTAGTAATCAGGTATCCCACTGTTGAATATTACGTTATTACAATATTTCTATATTAGTGATCCCTAATGAGAATCTCACTAAGTCTTGTTAATATATATGTGGGATCAGTGAGAGTGTGTACACAACGCTGTATACTATGAGCTTAAATGAGAAATCTCACTCTTGTTTATATATATATTTGTGAGATCAGGAGAAATGTGTACACAATATTATATACATACAATTTAAAATTCTCGTCATTGCCATATACTCTTGTGCACACTATAAAATATGGCTTAGTTTAAGAGACTTTAACTTTAGTCTCATTCTATTATATTGAGATACATATTAAAATTCTATCAATCTCAATAAGCATCATAATTGGATGCTTAAGTCAAATTTGTTGGAATATGCACAATAACTTCTTAGCATGCAAATATATATTGTGCTTCTCTTTTACCAACATTCCACATTTTATGAGGTCATAAATAAAAAGTACAATGTATAATATCAATACTCCTATCGAGTATGATATTGTATTCTTGAAGTACTTATAAACTGAGATAATCATAAATGTTCTTTCATTATTGACATTTTAGTGGCCACATTGATCCACATCTTATTTTTCTTTAAACTAAATGTCTATGTTAATTCATTTTGGAGATTCTTGAATTTCCTATTTCTTTATGGATTTTCATAGTCACGATTTTTCTAAACTTGGATTAATTGAATGTCAAAGAACATTTATCAATTTTGATTAAATGTAATTAAACTCTCTTAATAGGCTATCCCTATAAGTAATTATTATTCCTCTACCTATATGGATATATGACTTTTATAAAATGAAAACTCATCGGCAGAACCATTA
>Ga0315913_1006433_pt1 | contig 14196 bp, 5 predicted proteins | sample MpolsnodulesMG_FD_207736 | JGI IMG/M metagenome (GOLD analysis project Ga0315913, IMG submission 207736) | Medicago polymorpha root nodule microbial communities from Los Angeles, California, United States - small nodules | ecosystem: Host-associated > Plants > Roots > Nodule | place: USA... | reverse complement strand
ATTTGTTGCCTTCAATTCTTCTGATTTTCTTGCTTTTAACACCCCTAGTCACCTCATGTTGCCTCAGAACTCTATGAAAATGTCAACATAAGTCCTAAAAATTACGCAATGACAGCATGTCATTAGTAATACATAGAATGGCAGACAAACTGATAAAACATTGTTTTATGTTTTGAAGGTCCAGGGTTCTAGTTCTCGTAAGTATTGGTTTAGTAATTCATTTTAGTTAGAATTGGTTTTATCTTTGTTTAATAGTTTGTTTAGAAACTTGCATGTGAAGTAACTAACTCAAGTTACTTGCATGACAAGTTATGAGTTTGTTTCAGTTTTTGTTACATCACTTGGTGTATAAATACTTCATAGCTATTGTAAATAAGTATTCCAGTTCATTCAATAAAATTACACAAGTATTCTTCTCTCCCTCTCTCAAAACAAGAAACTATAGAAACCCTAGAATCTCAATCTCATCTTCAATTTGTACACAGTTTTAATGTTTGTTTTCATTCAATCTTTACACATTGTTCCATCAATAAGGAGATTCATGTGGTATTTGTCACTCTATCTATAAACAAAATATAAATATGGTAGAATTAATTGAGCCTGATGAATTTTATTCCATCTTTCAAAATCCCTTCTTTTCTTCACCTAACTTATGATAGCAAAGGAAACCAACTTATTAGTTCCCTTAGAAATTCATTAACTTTCCATATGATGAACTGAAGATTACTTTTAGTTTTCATCTTGAAAATATAAAAACATAGTATTGTAGTTTTTTTCAATCCAACATAATTTCATTCTAGAAATGAGTGAGAAATGTTTTTTAAAAATAAAATGGGGGAAGGGGGGAATTGTTATTAAAATGATAATAATGATCATTTTAAATTTGTTTTTGAGAGGATTTTGATAGTATCTCTTGAGATAACAAGTAAAACCCTTACCACTGAACAACTTACAATCTGAAAATGAGAAAAACACAAGAAATAAGGGTTTTAAATTGTGTTTTCTTTTTTTAAAAATCTTTTTTAAGTTAAAACAGGTCAGAGGACAGGAAAAGATATTTGTCTTGGTTCACCACACAATTCGAGATTACATCCAGACCACTCACAATTGACAGATTTTTCCACTATAATCAAATTTGATTACAAATCACTTAGCACCAAGACTCCTACCTCTCCTAGAGTACTTCCTCAATCCAACATGATTAATTGTTTACAAGAATTTCTTGTTTGTTTACACTTCAGACTCAAAGACTGATAAACTAATTTAAGCACAGTACAAATGATTTTATATCTAAAGAATTTTTCTAAACACTTAAGAAATTCTAAGATGAGCGTTTGTAAGAATTTTCTAAGTGTTTTTGCGCTAGAATTTTATCAGAGTTTTGGCACAATTGAAAGTGTGTTGTTCTCTATCTTTCTTCAAACATGCAAGGTCCTTTTATAAGATATTTGAATAGAGTTGTTGTTAATTTGAAGAGAGTATCAGTGCATCAAGCTTCTTTGAGAAGTTTTAGTCAAATTTCAAATATTTGTGCCTTAAAGATACTTGTGATGAATAGTACTTCAAATTCCTTTGCTTCTTTGGGAATGATCCCTTGCATCCACTTTGTCTTTCACAAAGTTTTTCCGTTCTTGCAACGTGTCTTCTTTTAATTTACCAAGGACAAAAAGTATATTGATCTTGGATAGTGACGTTTCTTCAAAAGAAGACGAAATTGGGTCATATGTTCATTAGAGCGTTGACCATTGACTTCAGATCGAATCTTCGTCTTCACAACTTGATAGATACTTGATTAGATATTTAACTTTTTGTTGAATGTTTTCAGATCTAAGCTTTGTCATCAGCATCAAAGTTGTTCTTCTTTGTTCAGAGCTTCGTGTTTTAGGGTCAGAATGTTGACTTCAAAGTCAGAATTTAATTTTATGATCTAATACACTTGAACAATCTTAGAGTACCCAATTGTTCTTCTATACATTGTTATCATCAAAACCTTAAGAGATATTTTTTTGAGCGAAAAACCTTAGAGATATTGTTCAAATACTTATCTTGGTTCGACATTATCACCTCATGAGTGAGAAATAAGATTGTAGCATATAATTAAAGAATGTAATAAATAATTTATTTTGAGTAGATGTAACAAAAAAAAAAATTAGACCGAGAATAATTTGTTTACAACTGCATAAACTAATTGCTTTAGTCCTGTGAGAACCAAATGGACACAAACTCTTTCTAGAAGTTTTAACGATGTTGTATGCTGAAGCCCGAGTTTAAACCCGAAACCTTTTGATTAATATAGAAAAGACTCGAGTTATCTCAACAAAACGCACTTGGGTTAATAATTAAGTGAATATGACTTAAAAGTTGGATAATATTCTAATATTTAATATATCATTATTAAAACAATATATAACATTTAGGATGCGAAATTCTTTGTAACTTTTTGATAAATGAAAAATAGTTGTAGTACCCTAAAAATCATTATAATATTTTATAAAAAATTCCAACAAAGTAGTTATATATAATATTTTCAACACTTAATTAATATCATAAAAAATTAAAATTATTATTAAAATAAAAAAAGTTGCAAATTAAATATTATTACTATTTAAAAATAATATAGTTATTAATAGCGGTTTTCGCCCCCTAACTTTCACGAAGTTGCTATTTTGGCTCTCTAAGAAAAAAACTACAAAACCGTCCCCTAAGTTTTGCAACTGTAGCAATTTTGGCCCCCCACGACCAAAAAAAATAATAAAAATAACACGTGGCACCTCACTTAGGGTACCACGTCAGCGTAGACCGAGTCAAAATTGGCCTTAGGGGCCAAAACTGCCACATGTGCAAAACTTAGGGGGCGGTTTTGTAGTTTTTTCTTAGGGGGCCAAAATCGCAACTTTGGAAAAGTTAGGGGGCTAAAACTGCTATTAAGCCTAGTTATTATACTTCTTTAATATTATGTTTTCTTTATTATTATGTTTTTACTAAAGACTTTTTATTACAAAAAATGTAAAAACTTTTCTAATGTTATAAAGTTGGTAATGTTGACTCTTATTTAAATAAATAATGAATATTATTTAACTATTAATTTTAATAGATTATATATAATTATTTGAAGCATATAATTAAAAATGAAAACTTATAAATTCTATAATATTGTATTTATTTGCATATAATAATTAATTTGAGGATTTTTTTTTGTGGTGGCTGGGGTTTGAATCCCGACCTTGCATATATCATGCATTGTCCCTACCAACTGAGCTAAGCTCACGAGGACAATTAATTTGAGAAATATATGATAATATTCAACATTAGTTGTTTTATAATAACAATAAATAAATTTTCACAAAAATAATAATTAAAATTGTAATTAAATAATTTAATTAATATAACTTTTTGGTGATAAGAATTTTTTTAATCTTGTTACCAAGTTTTTAGTGTTGACTACTATGTATATACATTGTGAATATCATTAAAATGTAATATTTTTTCTTATTTGGTATAAATTTTTTAAGCAATAATTGACTAGTGAAACTTGTAAAATTTATAATAGTATTGTTTAAATTAAATTTTTTAGTAAATTTATTTAATGTTTTCCCCATAAAATTCATTTAATGAAACAAAGTATTGTTGACTGCAATATGTAAATAAATATTATTTAATGAATTTGTTTTCTTAAGGACTATTGAATGCATTTGTTGACTATTTTATAACGCAAAATAATTATATTATTTAATATAATTTAAAATAATATAATTTTTAAATTTCAATATCCCTAAAGGTGTCCCTAATAAATATTTATAAATAGTACCATTAGTTGACAAAACATACCATGACATAAGTTTTTCACATGTAACAACAAAATAAAATTTCATAAGCTCATAAGAGTTGTGTTGCAATAACAATGGGTGATGATATTAAAAAAGTTAATAAAATCTGCTATGGAAGTTTTATTTTGATCAGGTGCAGCTGAAGAGTGGTATAAGAAAGAACGAGTCAGCCACAAAGGTATTAAGGCGCGGTCGAAGAAAAAAATTGATAAGATATGTGAATTACCCAATTGCATATTGTTATGCATATAATAATAATCTTGTCAACACAAGAAATATTTTAAACAATTGTATTGTCCAAAAGATGGAAGATCTTATAGAAATATATTTCTAATATGATAAAAAAAGAAATACCAAATTTTGAATGGCCGTCGATTTCAGAAGTTTTGTAATTAAAGTCTTAAGTCTTAACTAATCATGATCACTTTGGCATTTTGCACAAAATATAGTTTTTGATTATGGTGGTTTTATTTTATTTTCAAATCTTGATCAAGATCTTCAAATAAGTTATGTCACATAATGTCAAAATAATTGCAATCGACGCTTTTGATGTTAGTTATAACCATCAAAATATGAGGGTTTCCAAATGCATTATTGGAAATCTCCATATTTTGAAGGTTACAACCGTCACAAAAAACGTTGATTTTAATTGTTTCGATGTTATGTGACATACCATATTTGAAGATCTTCATCGAGATCTGGAAAGAAACAAAAATCATCATGATCAAAAGTTGTTTTGTGTAAGGTGCTAGAGTGATCACACAATGAGTCAAGACCTCATTTGCAAAATTTCTAAAATTTAAGGGCATTCGAAATTGATATTTTTTTTATCATATTAGAAATACATATTTCCATAGGTTCTTCCATCTTTTGGATAATACACTTGTTTGAACAACTTCTTTTGATAATGTCATAACATAAAACAATATACAATTGAGTATTTCACTTATCTTATCTATTCTACTTCGATTGAGCTTTAATATCTTTATGTTTGGCTATTTCTTTGTAACAATGACATATATCCATTTGATTATTTGGTTGCTTTGTTACTTCTAAAGTTTTTCGAGGAAGTATGTGTGTTAGAACTTCTTTGGCCAATATGATTTAGTTTCATTTGTAATTAAGAGTTCATTTCTTCTTACTTTGTAGGCATTTACTTGATATGTTGACTTCACCAAATATGTAATAATATTTTTTAAATTTGTATTTATTGTTATATTTAGCTAGGATGATTTCATGTCTATTGTTCTAAATAGGATAAATTGTATTGAAATGTACATAATATTTTAGTCTTAAATATACACGACATTCATTAACCACAAATTATGCTAAAATATATACACATAAAAGTTATGATTAATGGTGTTGAAACACGATGCTCTTTACGTTCAATAGATGATCAATGAGATGTGACACCTTTTAATATTAATTATTTATTTATTAAACAAAATTAACAATTCAAATATCTGAAAAAGAATCAGCAATCCATATTGTTATAGTTTGTGTGTCAAAATAACACTTAGGTAGAAAAAAACTACTAGTCTAGCCAACATTAGCAAAATATATAATTATTACATCAATTCCTACCACGTAAGAGATGAGCAACTCCATGTTGTGAAATCAAGTAAACCCAAAGCATTGGTTTCAAAATCCTATTGGTTGTCTTTGGTATTGTTAATTGTTTTCGATTGTAAATTTTTCTTTGTATAATTTTTAATAAAGATTTGGTCATTAGAAAAAAGAGTAGACTCAATGGTTAATCTTTTGAATATGTGTCCCAGAACACACAACCATTGTTTATTTATTTTTCGCTAAGCAAAGAGGGAAAGCTGCAATGATATTGTAGAGATGAAAACACCCCCCCAATAAAGTCAAACCATTAATAAATTGAAAACAAGAGGAATGCTAGCAACACTCTCTTTTGAGCACTCTCTCTAACACTCACTCTTTTATTAGGTGAAATCAATGTGGGACCTATACTTTGGAAATGGAACCCACATATAGTGGTGGAACATACAATGATTTTACCCAATAAAAGAGTGAGTGCTAGAGAGAGTGCTCAAAAGAGAGTGTTGATAGCATTGCTAAAAAAAAAAGAGTGGAAATGTATAAAGTCAAACCCCTTCATGAAAAGTTATAAAGTCAAACCATTATGATGACGATGGCAATACCCCTCATTTAAACTTTACAATGATGCCTTCTTTTGTTGATCCTTTGTTCATTTTAGAAAACAATTCAGAGAATTGTTCATAATCGAATTTTAGAATGTAAGTGTCACTTTCCTTGCTATATGTTATGTTGGAATCATTTGAAACTTTCTCTAAGGATGTCATTCCTCAACAATGGATGAGACTTTCTTTTGACATGGAAAAGGAAGCATTTGAAAAGGTGCTGCTATCTGATTTTGGTTATGAGAAATCTAATGGTACCTATCAAATGCTTATGAAGTTTGTGTTGTTTGCGCTTGCTATATGTTTTGTTCAAGCTCATCAATTTTCGTAATTTGTAGTGATGCTTGTTTTGTGGTTAGAGTTGATACAATTTCAGAATTAATTCAACTCTTAATGACATGTAGACTTTATTTTTACTATTACATGCTCAGCTTTTTTCCTGCTTTCTCATCAGCTGTACATTAGCATTATCGAATATATCAAGGAAGGTTCACCTAATTCTGTGTATTGCCGAAACGAAATTGGAAATTGAAAAGAGAAGAAACTGAAGTATAAATTTATTGAAATTGAGAGAGGATTTAGATGGCATGAAAAAGACAAGGGGGATTGGTAAAGGAAATTTATGTATACCTTTACAATCATATGAATTAGTAAAAGACAAGAGGGGATTTTTGAATGGAGTAATGCAGAGGATCAAAACACAGCGTTTGAATGGGCAAAAGTGTAGCAGCTTGAAAAGAGTTTTTCCAGCTAAAAAAAGTGCAATAAACTATCCACTAGATTTGAGCAATTCAACGAAAACAGAAACACAAACTAAAGGGAAAATGCGTTCACCTAGTCTTTTCTTAAAAAAATTAATATTGTTCACCTAGTCTAATTGACGTACATTATTTCTATTCTGTTTAAGAATCATTTACCTTTCTTCAATTATACTATCCCTCACATTATTTCTACTCTGTTTATATTCTATTCTGTTTAAGAATCCTACCTCTCTTCAATTATGCTATCCCTCTGCTAATTTGTAAAATCAAAGGGATTGTATCTGAGAGCAATTGCTCCAACAAAAAAATATTTGTATGCAACAGTAAAGTTGTTGTCACGCGATTGAAAGAGAACCACGTACAATACAAGGTAAGACTGCGTAATACACTATTTGACGGGACCTCTTCCCGACCCTGTGTATGCAAGAGATTTAGTGCACCGGCCTACCCTTTGTTTATTTTAATAAGCATTTATGTATAAGTTATAAGTTATCTTGAAGAGAGTTTACGAAAATAAATCAAAAACAATTTTTTGAGCATCACAAGTGGTTTACATAAGTTCGACTAAATAGCTTATACCAGTAGCTAAGTTCAAATAAACTAACTCAATTCAAATAAGTCCCTAGTAGTAGACACACACTAAACCATATGCGTATACAATCTCTCCAAAACTAAAACTGCATTTTAGAATGACCAGATGGATTGATATTATCATTGTCGGCTTAAGCCTTCTTTGGTCATTTTTTTACTAAGCCAGAGTATCAAGAAGAGTCTTCGACATCCCAACTAAGTTGACACCCCAAAGACACTTCTATCCTCTACCGCCAAACTTTGAAAATTTTATTAAAAAATAGGAAAACATATATACAAGTGGGGGGACTAGGCCAAAACCCTTGGCAAAAAGCAAACGAAAAAGAAAAGAAAAGCAACTACGGAAATCTAAAATTAGAAAAGCCAAAGCCTTTTTTTTGGTCATTCGAAAATCATTTGAATTGTTTGATGCATCTTTCCCCAGGAATTAAAAGTAAACATCTTTACCTTCAACTAAAACCTAAGACCTATATCACCCGAGTTTTTTTTTTTTTACTTAACATACAAAATTCCTCCAATATGTATTGCATTTCACTTTTTATAGAAGCTCACTCATCTGTAAGTGAAGGAATGTGATGTTCTGTCAATTTGTTTTTGTTTTGTTTCCAGGAAGATGAAGCTGGTGGAGGTTTGATCCGGATCTTGGTTTGTTGTTAATCTTAAATATGGATTTTCTAGATTTAAGATTTGGTTCCATAAAGTTATGTTCATCTGTGTGGATTTGATTCGACATATGTTGCTCGAAAGAGTTTGGTGCGTAGTCGCTCCGTGTTGGCGGTAGTAGTCATTAATCGTACCTTAACTATTTCATCCGTCACGGCTGTGCCGTAGGTGGACTGTGTCTGTCGTTTGTTCATTGATTTGGACTTCGATTGGATTGATTTGGCCCGAAAGGGCGCTTTGGCTTGCTGATGTTTTTAAGGGAGCTGATGGAGCTTGGATCGTTTTTGTGTTGGCAGACGATTCATACGCCTACCTTGATACTCTAAGCATTCACTCTGCGCTTTTTTGCAGTTCGGTTCCGTATCCATACGTGGGTTCGCTGGGCTGTCTGTAGTAGTGTTGTTTAGAGTTGTTTTCTTTACACTCATGTATTGATTGTTGTATCACCTGTCAGGGTTTGTATCTGTTGTTATCTGGGTCGGGTTCATGTCCCCCCAGTTTTGTACTTCCTTTTTATTTTAATTCAATTTCTATTTGCTTTAATAAAAAAATTAAAATATAAAAAAGTGAAGGAAGAAAAATAAACATTTCAATTGAGAAGCTTACATAATTAGAAGTTAATCAAAACTTGCCTTGCCTATATCAGCATGTGCACCATTTCTTATGTAAAATAATACTTTCATTCGTTAATCCAAGTCACACACTATAGCGTTGCTCAAATAAATATAATTGTAAAATAATATTCAAATCACAACTTATGATTTCATGACAGCCATGAAAAGGCACAGCAAATCCATCTTATTCTATTTCTTCTAGTTTCTATAGCTACTATTGCTTCATTTCTTGAATGTTTCGCGGTTCCAAACGTGGCAAGAGCCATGTAACAAGTATAGCATCAACTGTAATGTTCGGGCTTCAAGACACCAATGTAAGGCAAATTTCTGTACAGTTCAGCAAAATCCATTCCATAACCAACTACAAAATAGTCTGGACACTGGATAAGAGAAACATGGAAATAGAATCAGTATATCTCAAACTTACACAGCTTATTAGTCAGACCATAGCATTTCATGTTTGTTCAATAATCTAGGCATTGTTATAATTATTATTGCAAAATAACTAGCTTTAAGCAAAAACTCCTCACTCATACTGTCATACAACATGGTCAACTGTAACTCCTACATATGGCATATTAAATCAGCTCAAGTGGCATGATGTATTTAACTGCTGGAACAAAAACCTACAACCTAAAAACAGATAAAGGAGAATAACGCAGCAGTGGGACTGGGAGCGTCATACCTCAAATCCACTGTAGAATTTCCCTTCACCCACCAGTTGTACATCAACTTTTCTCCTTGTTGGTTTGTCAAGTAGAGTGCATACGGATACAGAGGATGCTCCTTTCGATTTCAAGTGTGCAATGACTCTAGATAAAGTATGTCCAGTGTCTACAATGTCTTCAACCTAATTATCAATTAAATTTAAACCTTAGTGATTTAAAATATTTTTAACTACATACATGATAGGACTACTAAAGAGTGGAGGGGAGAAGAAACACAAATAGCTGGAGAGAAAAAATTGAATAGATAGCAAAAGTACAAATGCAATTGAAAAGAAAATTAAAATTATTTTTTGTTTTCCTTAAACTTACTTGTATTTAAGATCATGATACATTACCCTAAGCCAACTGAAAATGCATTACATCTGATTACAAATTTCTGACCCAACTGAACTGATAAAATGATTGTGGCAGCATAATCTAATCAGTTGTAGTTACAGAGAATACTGAATGGTCATGTTTAGTTGTCATTGATTAGGTTGTTTAAAATATGGTGGAATTTAATGGGAACCAAATGAAATGCATTCCATGCTTTCAACATCTCTACTTTGCTTCCCCTAATTTATGATATGAAATGAAACTAACTTTTTATTCATAAGTTTTCTTAGCATTTCATTTACTTTCCATGTGATGAACTGAAAATTATTATATGTTCCATCATAAAGTATTTTTATTCAATCCTGCACAGTTCCATTTTATTCAGCATCACAGCATGACACGAGATACCCAAAGCAAGGGTGTCCTTAGAAAGAGACAATTCTCCTTTAATTTTGTTTCTGCACTGCACTTGTTTGGATATAGAAACACACAAACCTATAATTTCATTTTCACATCAGTTTGAATACCAACTTGTTTTTGACAAAGCTAGGCTAGCTTCAACTCATCACTTGTACTAAATTCCCAAACATAAATGAAAACACTATAAAAGTAAAAAATTAGGATATTTTTATCTTAGCTAAGAATATTAAAAGAATACCAAGATGACGTGGCGGCCATTGATGTCAACCTTCAAGTCAGAAGAAACGGTGGGTGCACAATTGGAGACAGTTCCGGAACCGTAGGATTGAGCTCGGATAAGATCAATGGTGATAGGGAGGTCAATTTTGCGAACAAGGTCAGCGAGGAAGATGAATGCGCCAGTGATAACGCCGACGAAGACGGGAGGAGGTGAAGAAGAGGGAAAGTCATGAACGATTTGAGCGGCGAGTTGGGAAACTCGAAGAGAGATTTGGTCTTGGTTCCAGAGGATTCTGTCTATGTGGGATTGCATTGTCATGGTGTGATAGCCGCAGAATGGGGATTCAGGGTTTAAGGGGATTTTGATTGTTGCAATTGCCAATTCTAGTTGCTCTCGTAGCCCCACACAAGGGCCACTCATACCGCATTTAACTTAAAAGAGTCAGGTAACACACATTCTAACACACATTTTTTAACACGTTTTAAATTCATATGGGACCCACCAAATTTACATAGGACCCACATTATTGTAAAATTTTAACCAATCAAAAAGAGTGCGTTGAAAAATGTGTCTTGCTAGCCTTCCTCTTAAATTAATATTAATTTCTTTCTTTCTTTCTTTTTTTTTTTTCTTTTTTCAGATTTGATACCTTTTTATATGTCCTTTTCGTCCTTTTGTAGATATTGTAAAAGTGGGAGAAGTTGCTCACATCGTCCATTTAGTTCTCAGTTCTCACAGCTGTACTTGATCTAATAATAGAACTTTAAAAAAGACACGATTTTTACCAATTTCATATTTATGATATTGACACAATGACAATCCAGTAAAGCTAGTTTTGGAAGATTTTTATGGTTTCAAGCTGGCATTATGTGACGCTATGAGTAACGACAATGCAAGTTCTACGTCATCAAGCTCCACCTTGCAGGCTGATTAAACTTTAGTATGTGATTGAAAGTTTAGGAGAGCACGAAGGAGAAGGACTTTCAAAAATGAATTGGATGAAATAGAATGAACTTAGGGAACTAAAAAATTATGTTCAAGAAGAAATTTGGACGATTTGGATATGTTTTTTAAATTTAACTATGTTATTTAAAAAAATCGATTATTTAATTAAATAATCAAAGATTAAATTGTATAATTTATTAAAAAGTAAAATGGAAATTAAAAAGCCAAAAAAAAAAACCCACTAAAATATATAAATTTAAAACAACCAATCTTCTTTAGGGATCTGTGAGGCACACTAGCAAAATTCTCTCCCCTTGATCAAAGTTTCTCTTGACATAAGAATTAAAGATCAAACATTTGACTACTTACTTAAATGGTTCAAATTCATTATAACTTATATCATTTGACATAATAGTGACCGCACATCAGCATAACATATTAATAATAAATATGTCGATACCTATAATCTATTAGGGTTCGATTTCCATTACCCAAAAAAGATGCATAGGCAGATAAAACTTATCAGAATAAAAAATGAGAGAACCCCTAAAAAAATTGAGGGAAGAAATGTCAACCAAAAGCCTAGTTCATCATATCATTCAACTCTAAAGATGAATTATTATCAAAGGTTTAATGAACTAAATCCTAACACTTTCTCTAACACTCGCTATATTTCTAATATTATTTTTAACATTCACTCTTTTATTGGGTGAAATTCAAGTAGATCTCACCATTTTATATGAAACAACTTCTAAAAGTGTGGTACCCACATAGATTTCACTCAATAAAAGAGTGAGTATTAAAGAGTGTTTGAAAGAGAATGTTTCTATCACTCCTACTACTACCAATCTCAAATGAAACAAAATTGAGAGAAGAAATGTAAACCAAAAGCCAATTCATCATATCATTCAAAGTCTAAAGATTTAATGAGCTAAATCCTCTGCTACCAATCTCAAATGAAACAAAATCATAAAATTGCCTTGAAAATCTAAAAATGAAAATGCTAAAAAGACTGCCAAAAGAGGTCCTTGTCCTTGACTTCCATTTCTTGGTATGTAAGAAACAAAAACTCTAGCAGTCTAGAAGAAAATTGCCAAATCAGAAACTCCGCCAGCCTCTTCAATCCAAGGAACATTGAGAGACAATTTTCCATCACACAGCCACTCAAAAGCCACTTCAGAACCATTCAATTGGCACTTCTTTGGTGATTCATTTGAATAAGCAAGGAAATTTCCACCACCTTTAACCTTAATCTTAGCACAACTTTCAACATATTCCAAATCTAGAATTGTTCCACCACTGTTGAACATGTTTGCCAATCCAATTGGTGCAAATTTGATGATGCCACCTAGCTTTGTGACTGGAACAAAACTGTATAACTCAAAGGTAGATGGTTGAATGATAAATTTGATTGGTTCAGACTTTGGAGTCATCAAACAAAGTTCTTCAGCTTGATTCAAGTAGACTACATACTCTTCAGCCTTGCCCAAATGTGTTGCTTCTTTCTTTTGATCCCATTCAACCTCAGTTACATGCACAGAACCACTTATGGGCTTGTAGCATTCAGGGAAGCCCCTGAATGTGTGCACTTTTGGGTCCCACCCTGACCCTTGACAGTTGAAAGCACCAATCACTCCTCCATACTGTTGAATATATGAACAATTTCTTTTATTAGACAATAATATATAGGAACCTATAAAACAATGACAAGGACACCGAGGCGGACATAGCACTAATATATAGATAAATATCGATAACAATCAGGGGCAGAGGCAAGAATTTAAACCTAGGGGACCGAGTATATGGAACATAATTTGATTAAAAAATAATTGTTTAAATACAAAAGCTATATAAGAAACCCTAAACTAATATTTTTTTTTTTTTTTATAGATAGATGAATTGACAAAATTATTATAAACTCACACATAAATATAGGACGGGGTTCGAACCCCGATCATTGTGTCCGATCAAACAATTTTGAAAAATTTTGTCAACTAAACTAGAACTTGTGGGCAATTTATAACTATATTTAGTATGAGAGGAATTAATCTGTAAGTATAGTCAACATACAAGTGTTGACTTAAAATGTGTTATGGGGAGGACCAAATCAATATATTTTACGAAATTTGAGATAATTTAAAATAATATAAAGTATAAAGTTATTGATATTAGTTGCCAATTAATCTAGTAACATGGTAAAAAAAAATACATTTTTTGATAAAAAAAAATAGACATATTAATTAGATTAATTGGGGGACCATCACCTAATACATACCTTACTAAACACTTTAACCTAGCTAATTTTTTATTGTGTAGTTTTAAAGCAATGGTCGGGTGGATCGACGTCCATGCAGAATTCAACGGTGGAGAACCTCAAAGGTTGAAGGTTCGGTGCCTTAACGTAACGTTAAGAGGTCTCAAGGATTAACTGAATGAATTCAACCAAGCAGTCAACCCCAGAGACACGAGGAGAGTGGAATACGTTCGGTATAAACGTCCAACGCTCGACGAGGGGAGAGTATCATTCACTTGGGTGGAGTTAAAGAATGACGAAAACGTGACGAGCATGTTTTGGGAGCACAACATGTTCCAATGGATCGATATGCGGGTAACGTTGCTGAGATCAACTGAAGATATCATCAAAAGTTTGATTCCGCCAGAAGTTCGTGATTAGGTAGGGAAATGCACCTTCCAACTACAACAATTGTCTTCCTTTGAATGAGGTAGTTCAAACTTGTCAAACGACAATTAACAAGCATTCACCCGGAAGATTAAATTCTTGTTAGGTTGGTTTAAATGAACGTATTGAAATGTCAATGAATGAACCTTATTCTTTTGACACTTGAATACCATCATTTAAACCAAGCCTAACAAGAATTTAATCTTTTGAATGAAACAATAAAACTTCCGGGTGAATGCTTGATAGTTGTTGTTTGGCTAG
>Ga0315913_1006430_pt1 | contig 14198 bp, 13 predicted proteins | sample MpolsnodulesMG_FD_207736 | JGI IMG/M metagenome (GOLD analysis project Ga0315913, IMG submission 207736) | Medicago polymorpha root nodule microbial communities from Los Angeles, California, United States - small nodules | ecosystem: Host-associated > Plants > Roots > Nodule | place: USA... | reverse complement strand
TTAATGAATCGATTTAGTTTTTTAAAACACTATTGTATTTCATTAAATGTTTCTAATAATATAATCAATTTGATACCTATACATGAAACTCTAATAAATCCGTGCATCGCACGGGTTAGAGTCTAGTACAGTATAACAGATTCACGAAATGCGACAAGATGAGTTTTTTTTCTTCTCCTTTTTTATTTATCTTTTTTTTAAAATATTCTTATTTCTTGTTTTTTAATCATATTTCTCGTATTATATTTTTGGTAAAAAAAAATTTTGGTTACAAAGATAAAGGCAAGAAAAAAGAAACAGACAAAAAGCTAACTATTTCCTAAGGAATAAAGTGTCAGCGGCATCGCTTCTGAGGAGATTGTCAAGACCAACAGGGGGCGACTCGTGAAAAAGAAGATCAATATCAGAAGAAGCTCCAAGTTTAGCCATGAAGTCTGCACACTGATTCCCCTCTCTAAGAGTGTGAGAGACCGTAACATTGGTGTGGCGAAGCAAATTTTTTATATCTTGGATGAGAACAACATAGATATGATATCTCTCAATGGGGCCATTAATAAGATTAATGCAAACAAGAGAATCATAATAGCAAGCAATCTCCGCATAACCCAAATCCTTCGCCATGATCAGACCGTGATAGATAGCAGAAAGCTCAGCCAGCAAGATGTCATCTGAGCTTGGAATGAAACCAGAGAAGCCCGCAAGGAACAAACTTGTTTCATTACGCAAGACTCCACCAAACCCAATCCTAATAGGATTGTCATGGCAACTACCAACCACATTAAGAATAACACCTGAATAATTATTATTATTCCATCTGATGTACCTGTTAGTTGTAGCAACAGAAACAGAAGGGGAAAAGCTTAGAACAATGGTCTCAATCGAATTCTTGATGTTGTAATTCAAGCACTGTAAAGACCAGGTTTCACCACCCAAACACATAAGATTGCGATGTCGCCAAGACCACCAAACTCCAACAGAAAAGGTGATAGCTTGAGGACCCCTAGCTCTTTGTCTAAGCCAATCATAAGCATCAATAGAAGAGAAAAAAATTGAATTGGTGAAGCCTATGTGGTTCCATAACATAACGGAGAAAGTACAATCCCGAACACAATGGAGAAATGTCTCATTATGAAGACCGCATCGAGAGCATATAGCAGAAGGAGCTATATTTCTATGATTCAGTAGAGATAAAGTTGGTACCGCATTATGACAAGCCAACCAAAAGAAGAATTTATACTTTTCAGGTAACTGAAGCTTCCAAGTTCAGGACCAAGAGTGTAAAGGCAAGTCCTGACCAGTTGAATCAACATTATGAAGGAGCCAATAATATCCACTTTTCGGAGTAGAAGTACCATTTTTTTTATTACTCCAAATAACAACATCTTCAGCAGAATCATTGAATTTCATATGGATGCGGTTTATATGATCAGAAGCCGCATGAGATAGGTTGGTATAAAGAATATTTGTGTGCGGGTTATTAGTAGTGAGAACATCTTTTACGGTTTTCTGTAAATCATGGATATCAATGTAAGGAACAAGATACCCAAGGATGTCGAGAGTACTCCAATTGCTGAACCAGGAGGAAGAAGATCCTAACCCCGCACGCCAAGAGTAACCTTCTTTGAGAACATTTTTTGCTTTGATGACAGATGACTAAATAGTTGAGCTACTAGAGCTAGCATTTGCTTGAAGAACATTTCGACCGGCTGCATGTTTATTTGAGAGGAGGTTGACCCAAAGTTTATCAGATGATTGAATCAAGTCCCAAACAAGCTTTTCAAGGAGGCAAATATTTGATTGACCAAACATTTTGGTAAATTTATTAATGATTTGTTTTTTTTTAAAGAAATGATTTATTTTTATATACTACAAAAAAAAGTGTCATTTTTATAAATTAATTCTACAAGTATTTCCATTAAACTAACAAAATTTTATGAAAGTTTATCTTCAACTCACCAATCCGTTAAAAAGGCTAAAGAACTACCTTAATTGTGTGAATATTACACAATTATCTCAATCAATGATCAAAATATCATTTGTTAAAGGGAAATGTTAACTTGTGTCCTTAGAGCATAAGTTAAGAAACCAAAAATAGAAGTTTTTATTGAAACTTGTGCATTCAATATCTTAAAAATTGTAAAAGTTATACTTTCAATATAAAATTTATTTTTAATGTCCATTTTAAACTCCTTAACCTGTGCCCTTAGGGTACAAGTTAACATGACCCTTTGTTAAATGGTAATTGAGTAACTTTTAAAAATGATGGATGAGCTGATCTAGTTTAGTTTCTTCAAAAATAAAAAAAAAATATAACTCTTAAGAATGCATCCAATTCTTTCCAAAAAAAAAAAATGCATCATCAACACGTACTTGAAAACCACGATATTTTTAATCATATAGGCTTAGATTGTTCGTTGCACCAATAACAGAAATGTTGACAAGCAATCCATGCCTTAACCCGTGAGCCATAATAATAAATTCAAGGGTTAATATGTCTTTACCCCCTGTAATATAGGTCATTTTTGGTTTTTTTTTCCGTAATTTTTTTTTTGATTTTCCCCTGTAAAATATTCTTGTTTTGATTTACCCCCCTAATAAGCCAAACAAAAACGAAAAATTCTTGAAAAAAAAAATTGGTTTTTGTTTGGTCTATTAGGGGGTAAATCAAAACAAAAATATTTTACAGGGGGAAAACCGAAAATGACCTATATTACAAGGGGTAAAGACCTATTAATCCTAAATTCAATGATGAACTATCATTAACAAAAGAGGAGTGTTATTTTGAACAACCATTTGGTTGACAATTTATAAGACAACCATAATTTACAAAGAAAAAATAGGTATTTGCACAAAAACCAAAATAATAGAGATATAAAGTAAAAAAATAACGTGAGTATGAAATAGAATGTTGTCATAAAAAGGATGTTCAAATATCATTTCTCTTAACAAAAACATAGATTGATGTTATCCTTAGACACCATGACATTTGAGACTTCCATTTTGAAGGAAAATTCATTATTTTCAAAATAGACAGAAGATAACAAGACCAATCCATCGAGTCATAAGTATTCTCAAAGTCAACCTTAAACGTGATTAAATCTCTCTCATTCTTTTTAGTTTCATCCACAGTCTCGTTTGCAATCAAGAGACCATCAACAATTTGTCTGTCCTTCACAAAAGATGATCGAGACTCAAATACCACCTTCCCAATAACACATTTTAGACGATACCTAATCAAAAAAATTAGTTTATAATCCACCAAAAATTGATGATTCATCTTCTTACGATTACAATAGTAAAAAAATGAATCATCAATTTTTGGTGGATTATTTTCTAATTTTACTTATAGGTAGATATTTTTTACTATTGTAGATATTTTCTAATAGGTAGATATTTTTTTTAATGATTAATTTCACTTATTGATATAAAACTAATTGCGCATTCAACATATGATTGGTATCATGATGAATATATTAAAACCATGACGAAGCATGTGATTATGACAAATGCATCATCGTGATTCCGACATAGCTAACGTGATAATAAATAAATATGAAAAATACTAACAAAGTACCTTTGGATCATTGTTTAAACATTCAATAGTAGTAACTTTTACACAAAAATACATTTGATTGTTAGTTTTTCATATGCTTTTAAGAGAATATTTTAATCTATGGTTTTCTTAAATAATGTCTTTAGGGTACTTGTTGGCGAGACCCCAATATATATATATTTTTTGACAAGATACACTCGATATCTTAGAAATTAAAATAAAAAATGCCTTTAACACGTGGCTTAATATAGAAGTATTTTTTGACAAAAAAAAAAAAGAAAAGAAAAGAAGAAGCATAAGTCGAAATTATTGGGAAGCAATCATAATAATATAACCGCGTGGGATTGTGCGTGGTTGGTCAGTAGCAGAAAGGCATCGGAAGCCAGCCCAGCCCCAGGCAGCGAAGTGAAGAAAGAAAGAGAGAATAGGAAAAGAAGAAACCCTCTTTCTCTTTCTCTTTCTCTTTCTCAGACACAAATAGAAAATACAAATCCTTAATATTAACCCTACATCCCTATCTCTATCTATCTATCTATTTCCCTAACTAACTTTCTATTCCCGCCACAACACTTTTCATCCCAATTCATCTTTCCTTTCACCTCCCAATCCACCATGGACGAGTTTGGTGTTTTGACCGAACGATATGGATTGAAACCCCAAGGTAAATCAGCTCCAATGGCTTCCATAAAGCGATCCACACCCACACCTCCCGCCGATTCTCACTTCCAATCCCAAAATGGATCCAGATCTCCTCAACATTCATCTTTCGATTTTGATTTCGGTGTTAAACCGCAGCGTTCAGGGGTTTTTGGCGATGCCATTGATGAGATCTTCGGTGGAAAGGTCGGCAACGGAGTTTCGTTTGACGATCATCCCATATTCGGATCGGTTTCAACATCTTCTTCATCGTCCCAGGTTTATGTGGATGATATATTCGGTGGAGTCGGTCAAAAAAATGTCGGTGTTGATGATTTACTTGCTGGATTGCATGCAACAAACTCTAAAAGTTCGATTAAAAAATCGCATGATTTTGATGACTTCATGTCTGGGTTTGGTGGAAGCAGCGTTTCCAATAATGGGTATACTTTTTTCTCTTCACTTCCCCTTTTTTTGTTTTATATTTAGAATTGAATTGATGTTACAGCGAATTTATTCTAAAATTTATGCTAATTCACATGATTGCATGTTATGTTAGTCTTTTTGGAATGTTTCGTTGACCAAGTTAAAAGATTAAAGGAGTAACTTGTACACATGCATAAACTCAGGAATTAATGTGTATCAAGTAAATTGCCTATGTTACCCTACTAACTTATTATGGCAGAAAAGCAAGTGATTATGATTATAATTTTTTAACTGTTAATTTATCTGCATATAGATATAGTACTATGTACATGCTCCATTGCTCCTAGTAAGCATTGGATGTTGTTTAGATAGAAAGAAAACCATTGTGTAAGTAGGATATTAGCGTCACATTCATAGTAAAGCTTATTGATATACATATTGAAGATGCGTCATAGATGCTGTAAATATTTTGGCCTTGACCATATTCTCCTGTTTTGAAAGGAAATATTTGAGATTCATTAGAGGTAAGGTTGTCAAACTCGGGAGTTTAAGTAAACTCATTCTGTTTAGGTGGAATCAACTAGTAAACTTGACTCGTACGAGTTTACATCATATTAAAGTAATAAGTTTATCTCGCGTTTTTAACCACTTTGATGAGCGGCACTCTATTGTTCGTTTAGATTCATTTTGTGTGGCTCATATTTTTGGGATACCATACTTTGTTAGGTTAATTATCAATTTGGTGTTAGTGTTCTTTTTCTTCATGTTTCCAGCCATGCTTTGTTTGAGTATGTGTAGAAAATTTGGATGCATGAACTACACTTTTTGGCATATGCATTGGTTGAAGCTACTTCAAATACATGCTTCTTGATGTCAATATAATTTGGTAGTATCTTTGACTATTCTTTCTACTTAATTTTTAAGTGGACGTAAGACATTTTTTCGCTTGAATTAAAAATAACAGCCTACGTTTTGTCTGACCTTTTTATTGATCGTCGTCATCCTTCAGTATTGTCTCACCATATCTTAATATGTTTTTTTTTCTTTCTTTCTCTTAGGAAAGCTAGCATTGAGAAGAATAATCCTCGGAAACCAACTGCCATACCCCATGATGATCCTTTTTTAGTATTTGAAACTTCTTCAAGCACAGCATCTTCAGAATCATTCCTGGACTCATTAGAGCAAATCACTAAGAATAGTTCTAAACATACAAGTGGCAGCTCAAACACCTCCCCATTATTGAGGCCTCCTCCCAATCCAGTGAATGCTTCAAACTCAAGTAAAGATTCATTCAAATACTTGAGCTAGAAGACGCGAATAGCCATTTTTTATCATTGCTCTGTGGTTTCTGATATCATTTTTCAATGCAGTTAACAACTCAAGTTTATCATCATCAATAGACGAGCTTGAGAACTTTGCCAAGGGCCGAGTGCAGATTAATCCTAGTAGAAAGGCAAATACCAACACTGGTGAGATTAAGCAAAACTCAGCAGCTAAGCCAGTCAAAGATAGAGGAGCACCAGCTGCCAGAGTGAATCAATTAAATGGTGCAGATGATCTTGAATCCTTTTTCAGCATGGGCTCTCGATCAAACAGTGTGCCGAAGTCAAGGACTACACCTGTGGTAGAAATTATTCATATAATAAGGTCTTGCTAACGTGTGCCTTAAGAACATTGGTTAAGAAGTCAATAAAAGGGAAGTTTTTTAATATTTTTTTTAACTTGAAAATACAAATTGAACATTTATCAATGTAATAAATACACCATTTTCCCATATAAACTGACCTCTTTTGATTCTTTAAACAGTTCCATAAGGGCACTTGTTAGCATTCTCCATATGATGATATCAAACACTACTGCTACGCTGAAAGACTATATTCAGTATTTTTTTTTGATGCATTTCATAGGATCCCATGTTTGATCGCCAAGTAAACAGTAAAGTAAAACATGAAGGGTCACAAAGAGGACCATCAGGATCCCCAGCCAATCCGAAGAAACCTTCATTCACATCATCTTTTGATGACTTGTCGTTGATTTTTGGCGGTAAGTTGTTTAAATTTATTGATTTCTATCACGGTGAAGTTATTTTATTGTCAACCTATCATTTTGTTTTCTTTTTCTTGCAAAAGCTTCTCAGTCATCTGAATTCGAGGAAGTGGAAGGTGAAACTGAAGAAAGAAGAAAAGCGAGATTGGGACGTCATCAGAGAACACAAGAGAGAGCGGTGTGTACTATTTTTTCTTGCTCGTTTTTCTGAATGTTTATTAATAAGGGATGGGGGCTCATTATTGCAAATTGAATGTCATATTTTTATATCAACATTTTTTGTGATATTTAATTTTCTAAAAGATTTGATTGGCAAATTTTAAGCTTAATTAATGATCTATACAAAGACTTGGCTTAAGATATTTTTGCAAATTCATCTTTTATCTTGAACTCAAAAGCACATATTATATTTTAATAGTTTATTCTGGACACTGGCATTACAGATTTATATTGACATTATTTCTCATGGGACAATTTTGCTCTTTTGACTGTCACGATTTCAGTTGAAAGCGGTGGCTGATATGAACCAGCGGGACCTTCAATCTAAGCTGGAGCAAGAAGAGAGACGAGTAAGTTTTTGTTTGGATTGTGGATTTATTTCTAAGGATAATCCTACTACAATTCTCCCCAGTTCTTCTTTATATATATATATATATATATATATATATATATTTTATATTTGTCAAATTTTCTTAGTGTGGCATTTGATTTTAATTTGGCAGCGAATAGCCGACACTGTGGATGTTCAGATAAAGAGGTGGGCTGCAGGGAAAGAGGGAAATATGCGGGCATTGCTGTCGTCATTGCAAAATGTAAGGTTTCTTACTATCATATTGTTATAAGGTTTCATTGAAAAGGAAATGGAAACATCAGGTTGTTTGGCTATCTATGTGCCAGATAGGCATTTGAAACCTAGGTTTCAGAATAGCTCTCACTTTTAATGCTTGGGCACGAGGATTAAATTAAATTCAGTATAAAACATTAAAGAAATGGAAAAATGAAGAAATAATATATCATATCTAAATGGAATTATTTAGAAGAAACTTTATTTTCAATAATGTATTGCGTTAGCTGTTACTCGTATTTGTGTTTAATTTGTATGCAATTGTGTGAAAGAACTTGGTAGAATATTGAATATACTGCATGCTGATTGATTTGTTGACTGAAAGCTACATAAAGTTTTATCCATGCCCGTCAATTCCAACCATACATTTCTTTTGTTAAGGGGGGGCTAGATTTATAAATAACTACTTGAAAACAAACGTAGCATTGATTGTGCGTTTGTGCAATTTATTTATGGCTAACGGGATGCTTTTTCCTTGATAAAACTTTCAGTCATTACAGATATCTCATTTAAGAGGAATATGGTGTACCTTTTTACTGGTCCTTTATTTCCTCTGATAAATAATAATTTATCCTGAAACATTTGTTTTATACAACGCTTCTTATCTTTGAATTTATATGCAGGTTCTTTCGCCAGATTATGGGTGGCAGCCAGTGTCTCTAACGGATATGATCACTTCAGCTTCGGTGAAAAAAGTGTATAGGAAAGCGACATTATGTATTCACCCAGATAAAGTCCAACAGAAAGGTGCTAGTCTTGAACAGAAATATACCGCGGAGAAGGTTTTTGACATCCTTAAGGTACCATGTCAAATAATTTTGTAGAGTTGCTTTGCTTATAACTAGAAATCCATACCCTTTTTTTATCGGTTCTATTAAATGTCACAATTCTGCCACACCTATGTATTGTAATATACATAATCCTCTGGTATTGAAATATAATAACTGGGTGCTTCTTTTACATATGTTTATTCTTCTGATCTTGAAACAGGAAGCTTGGACCAAGTTCAATGCGGAAGAGCTTCGGTAGATCCATCTCTTGAGGTTTTCACGAGTCAATGGATCAACGACTTGCATGGTTACGGTTTGGGGCTTTTTACTTGCCTAGCTGATGTTTGATATATCGTTTTTGTGCAGTCGAAGGTTGTCACTCTACATATATGTTACATGGTGTCATTTGGCTGCAGATTCTTTGTCCTGCTGATATTGAATGCTCTAGTGTAAGTTATCATATATCATCAGTATCGATGATTGAGATTAATATACAATTTTAAAATGCTCCTTAACAGTTTGGTCCGTGCCCAAAATCCAGTCGGCTTGCTCAAATTGTGAAGACAAAGACTTGTATATTTAGATTTTTTTACGGGGTATATTTACATTATTAGATCAGATATATGCAAAGTTGCATACGCAATTTGTTTGATTGTTGATATTTAATTTGAGGGATTAATGTTATTTTGTAAATATGATTTGTGTCTTGGACTCTAATTTCTTAGACGAACACACAATTTTCTTTTAGAAATGTTCATTTCGAATTTATATCATATAGAGTACCTAAATAAATATATAAATTTTTAAATGCATCTGAAATAGCAAAATATATGGAATAACTATTCCTATTACTATCCCTAACTAAAAAAGTTTTATCATATAGGAAATTCCGTATGTGTACGATATCTACTAAATAGTCACCATGACTATAACTAGAATTCTCACTATTGTTTTTCCAATTATGAATAATATTATCCATATCAGTAAAAATAGACGGGTCATCGTTTACACTTTTATTTTCAATAGGAATAGGACCAAAATTGTATTGATTTTTTGGTCCTATTTTCAATAGGATCGAAGAAATTATAATTTAGTAAGTTTCATTCAGTTTATATTTTTCAATAAAATATTCCAAAAAAGTTTCCCAAATTTACAAAACTAATCTTCAGTTTAAAATTTGTTTGATTAGTAACACAGTAACACGTGAGTATTTTTGTTGAAATGAAAAAGTACGCATTTACAAAAATAACCTTTAGTTTAAAATTTGTTTGAATAGTAAGTAGTAACAAGTGAGTATTTTTGTTTAAATGAATAAGTACACACTTGTTAACGTAGATCTCAATATTTTTAAGTTGGTTTAAGTCAGCAACCACTTACTACTTTGTAAATACATGATCATTTTTCAAATCAAAAGTAAAACTTGTTCAATTCACCACGATCATTTTTTCTTTTTATAAATCACACCGAGTCATGGAAAGATATGTCAGGAACCAATGAAAGTTGGTTCAGTTGGTAGGAGTTGACTCATTTGTGCTCCGGTGAGTTCTTGAAGCATAACTCGCTTAAACTTTTAAGGCAAAATTACTCTAGATGTCCTTTATCTTATTTATTTGTAACACTTGAGTCTTTTATATATTCTTTTCACATAGATCCTTTATCTTATTTATTTGTAACACTTAAGTTCTTTTTTCCATTTTTTATTAAAAAAAATGATGAGTTAGCAAGCAACATAGGATAATTATTATTTTTTTTTAAAATTTATATGACAAAAATGATAAAACCCATAAATAATAATGGACATTCATCTTCGTGTTCTTCATTTTCATAAAGTTCATCATCTTCCCAAAACAAAAATAATCCACCCAAACCCACTTCATAGTTGCATGAATCTTCGTGTTTTATTTACTTTCATTTTCATCTAAACTCTAATTTATTTACTTTCATTTTTTATCTAAACTCTAAAATCAAAACACAATTAGAGCACATCATATACAAAACATAATCATGAATCTTTCGATCTTGTTATTCGATGTTTTTCTTCATCTTTAAAAATAACACATAAAATACATCCAAATAAACACACACGCTAACAACTTACACACCTCAAGCTCCTACTCTTTACTTTCAACAAAGGCTCTTTATCTTTTGATTAATCAATCTCTCTTTCAATGTTTTGTAGCTCTTGTGTGTATTTCCATCATTATCCATCAAAACCCACCTAAAAATCACTTCCTTCAAATCTCAACCAACCCAATGATCAAAATGGTAAAACCCCACTTCAAATTCTTAGAAATTCAACAAAAAAGTTTTGGTTTTGAAACCAAACCCATTTAAAAATGCTAATTAAAAATACTCCATTTCTTTAATATGCCATAAAGTATCTTCGTTTAGGTGTTTTAGCGAAGATTTATGATTACATAACCATATTCACCCAAAATTCATGTTGGACATGTACCGATTTCACACCTACATAACCCAAAACATTTCTAAAGTTTATGGAGAGTATGAGATGATGAAAAATTTCTACTTTTTGAGTAGACATACTTTTTTTTGTTTAAGAAAGAACATGATGAAAATGATGTCTGTTAAAAAAAATGATGAAAATGATTAAGATGATGAAGATGTTGATAGATATTTTGGGTTTCTTTATTTTTAACAAAAAAAAAAGATTAACTCATGTGGCTTGTCAAATCATCAGCCCTTTGTGATAAAAAATAAAAAAAATGAGTTAAGTGTTACAAATAAATAAGATAAAGGATTTATGTGAGAAATAAAAACCCACTTCATAATTGCATGAATCTTCGTGTTTCATTTACTTCCATTTTCATCTAAACTCTAAATTCAAAACACAATTAGAGCACGACAAAACACATACAAAACATAATCATGAATCTTTCGATATTGTTCTTCGATGTTCTTCATCATCTTTAAAAAAACACACACAAAACGCAACCAAATCAACACACATGCTAACAACTTGCACACCTCAAACTCCGACTATTTCCTTTTAGCAAAGGCCCTTTATCCTATGATTAATCAATCTCTCTTTCAATGTTTTGTAGCTCTTATGTGTATTCCCATCAATATCCATCAAAACCCACCTAAAATTCACTTCTTTCAAATCTAAACCACTCCAATGATCAAAATGGTAAAACTCCACTTCCAGATCCAACAAATTCAACAAAAAAAAAAAACAGATTTTGAAACCAAACCCATTTAAAAATGCTATTTAAAAATACCTCATTTCTTTAATATGCCATAAAGTATCTTCTTTTAGGTGTTTTAGAGAAGATTTATGATTACGTGACCATATTCTTCCAAAATTCATGTTGGGTATGTACCGATTCCAGACCTACATCCACCCAGAAAATTTCTATAATTTATGGAGAGAATGAGATGATGAAAAATTTATAGTTTTTTAGTAAACATATTTTTTTTAAGAAAGAACATGATGAAAATGATGCATGTTAGAAATTTTTTTTTATGAAAATGTTGATAATTTTTTTGGATTTAGTTATATTAACAAAAAAAAAAAGACTAGGCGAAAGGGATAAAGTGAGGGCTAAATTTGTTATGGGTGCAAGTTCCATATCTCATGACAAAAACACTAGGCGAAACATGGATAGGAAGAAAAGGCCACAACAAGATGTTATTTCAAAGAAGAACATACATGATGCACCTGTCTCTACGCGCACAATCTCTATGGAACCAAACAGTAAAAACTATCCAGGACAATTTCTTCTTGTGCAGGACCACCAAACTAAGTCAGGGAAGGTGATCCCAATAGCTAAACAGGATGCTCGAAGCCAAAACACGTCCAAAGTTTACGAGCTTCTCCATGGCATCAAAACTACCATGCCAGCTATTGCTATTGGCCCAAACAGGCTCCAAGTTTTGGAAGATACTGAGCCACCAGATCCTTTAAATAACAATCCTTTTAAGGAAGACAATAACATGAATATACTTCATGATGGAGATGGGCGAGAAACAAATGGTGATGATGCTGTCTGTGATGAAATGGTGGCTGAAACATCACTATCTTGACGGGTAAGTGTATTTCTTTCTCTTATCAATGTTTATGATGATGAGTTTCAAAGATTTTTCTGTCCTATCTTGGAATGTTAGAGGTTTTGCAAATCGCAAAAGTCATACTCATATGCATGAGATTTTGAGTCGCTTTAAACCAGACTTTATTTTTCTTAGTGAGACTCATACTCGCTTTGAGAAATCAAAGAGATTCTGGGATAGAGAAGGGTATGAAAATGTTGAAATTGTTGAAGCAGAAGGCCAATCGGGAGGTTTGTGGGCCATGCGGAATCTCACTTCTCCTTTCTCTTTCTCGGTGGTGGAATGTTTTTCTCAATGTATTACAATTAAGGTGACTCGAAACACTGCATCATGGGTTTTTTCTGGTGTTTATGCTAGTCCCACTATTTCAATTAGAGAAGGACTTTGGAACTATCTTCGCGAACTACGTGCTCGTGTGTGTGGAGGGATCTTTTCTCAAGCTAGAGCTTCTAAATTTGCTCAGGTCATGTCAGACTGTGATCTCCTTGACTTGGAACTTTTTGGAAGTCAGTTTACTTGGCAAGATAATTGTAGAGGAGGTTGATTAGTCTCAAGGAGGTTAGATAGGGGTATTAGTGATATGAATTGGAGACTTCAATTTCCTGAGGCGACTATTGAACATCTTGTTTGCCGTCAATCTGATCACAACCCTATTTTATTACGTTGTTGTAATGTTGTTTCAACTAGAGATGGCAGACCATTTCGTTTTCAAGTAGCTTGGTGTACCCATGAGGATTATCCCACCATTGTTAAGAATGCATGGAAGAAGGATCAAGGTAGTATTTCAACTGCTCTTAGGAATGTGAAGGATGAATCTTTGGTTTTTAATAGGGAAACTTTTGGAAATATCTTTAAGAGGAAAAGGGAATATGAGGCTAGACTTCATGGAATACAACGTTCTTTGGAACACGTGGACTCGGCTTCCCTTCTTATTCTGCAACGTAAACTTCTTCAAGAATACGAGAATATTTTGTTTCAAGAAAAGACACTTTGGTAGAGAAAAGTGGGTTCGTCTTGGGAGTCAGAATACTTCCTTTTTTCATGCTCAAGCAATTATTCGCAGAAAGAGAAACAAAGTCCATGGTCTTAACCTTCCCTCTGGTGAGTGGTGTACGGATACTGACATCCTCAGACAAGAAGCACTTTGTTTTTTCAAAAGTCTTTTTTGCACAACAGACGTCTTGATTCGACCTCCGAGGATGATGAGTTCCACTCCTCTCAATTGCAATCAAAAAAGAATTCTTACGTCCACCATCACGAAACATGAGGTTTACATTGCTCTCATGGGTATGAAGTCTTATAAAGCTCTGGGTCTAGATGGTTTCCAACCTATTTTCTTCAAGATGTTTTGGGAGGATATTGGAGATGACATTTGGGCATTTGTGAGGAAGGCTTTTGATCAAGGATATATGGATCCTCAAGTAACGGAATCTCTTATGGTTTTGATCCCTAAAGTTGATAACCCTCGTACTTTTAAAGAGTTTAGACCAATCAGTTTGTGTAATGTGACGTGTAAGTTAGTTTCCAAAGTGCTTGTGAATCGCTTGAGACCCATGCTTAATGATATTGTGGGTCCTTTGCAGAGTAGCTTCATCCCGGGAAGAGGAACAATACATAATTGATGTTGTATCAAAAGTAAGTATTTTTGTGTTATCGTCTCCACAGGGACTGGTGCGATATTCTAAGCTGTTCAACAATCGATATCGTTCTGAGCTAGGGTCTCACGATTGTTTTGTTTCATGAACTATAATACTACAGAATTGTAAAAGATATGAGAGTTAACAAGGAAATAACTATGATGGGATTAAACTTCATCAGCCTACTCATACGTATTTTCGGATTAGTGTTGCGGATT